>Ga0180437_10000422_pt1 | contig 83203 bp, 47 predicted proteins | sample SS_ome_4_FD_132410 | JGI IMG/M metagenome (GOLD analysis project Ga0180437, IMG submission 132410) | Hypersaline lake sediment archaeal communities from the Salton Sea, California, USA - SS_3_D_1 metaG | ecosystem: Environmental > Aquatic > Non-marine Saline and Alkaline > Hypersaline >...
AACGAGCCGTGGGAAACGCTATCCTTTCGCTGGTGGTGCTCGACGCCGCGGTCTGCTTCGCCGTGCGCGGCACCGGCCCGGCCGTCGTGATCCTGCTGTTGCTCTTGCCGGCGATGCTCGCGGGGCGTTGGATTCGGATGACGTGAGAGATTTCGTAAGGACGGGCCGCCGTGCCGGCGGCCGCTAAACGCTTACTTCCCGCTTCCCACTCCCCACTCCCCACTCCCCACTCGCCACTCGCCACTCGCCACTCCCCACTCCTCCCATGCTCCTCGGCTACAACACCAACGGTTTCGCCCATCACGAGCTGTTCGCCGCGGTCGAGGTGTTGGCCGAGATCGGATACCGGAGCGTGGCGGTGACGATCGACCAATACGCGCTTGCGCCCGGCGCGCGGGACCTGCGCCAGCAGCTCGGCCGGTTGCGGCGGATGTTTACCGGGCTTTCGATGCGGTCGGTGATCGAGACGGGCGCCCGGTACCTGCTCGACCCGCGCCTAAAGCACGAGCCCACGCTCGTCTCGCGCAACGCGGAGGCCCGGCAGCGGCGCGTCGACTTCTACCGCCATGCAATTCGTTGTGCGGCGGAGCTCGAGAGCGACTGCGTGTCGCTCTGGTCGGGCGTGGTGCGCGACGGGGCCCCGCGCGACGAGGCCATGGACCGGCTGGGCGCCGGGCTGGAAGCAGTGCTCGAAGAGGCGGCGGGGCAGGGGGTCGCCATCGGGTTCGAGCCCGAGCCGGGGATGCTCGTCGACACCATGGACGCCTACGAAGAGCTGCTCGGCCGGGTCGACGCCGAGCCGCTGCGCCTCACCCTCGACGTGGGCCACGTCCACTGCCAGTGCGAAGGGCCGATCGACGAAGTGATCCGCCGCTGGGCCCCGCGCCTGGTCAACGTACACCTCGAGGACATGCGCCGCGGAGTGCACGAGCACCTGATGTTCGGCGAGGGGGAGATCGACTTTCGGCCGGTCCTTCGGGCACTAAGCGAAGCGGGCTACACCGGCGGCGTCCACGTCGAACTGAGCCGCCACAGCCACGCCGCCCCGGTGGCCGCCCGGCAGGCGTTTTCATTTCTCGAGCCGATGCTGGCCAAGCTGTAATACTACACCAGCGCGTCCATCCCCAGCTCGCCGGCCGTGTCGTGCAGCACGGCGAGCTTCTCGATCCACTCCAGGCGCCGAAGCAAGGGGGCGAGCTGCGTGCGCGTTGCGCCGTTGCCGTCGCCGAACCGGTGCTGGGCCTTCTCGATGCGGCGCGCGTAGAAGTCCAGCAGGTCGATCGACTCGTCGGGCGCGACGTCCGCCTGCTCCAGGTCGAGGCGCACGGCGGCCAGCTCCTGGAGTTGCCCGTCGTTGATCGCCCCGGCGTCGTAGAGCCGCTGGATCATCTCGGAGAAGTCACGTGGCGAGATGTCGGTCACGTCGTACCGGGCCAGAACGCCGCGGAGCGCGGCCGGGGACGCGGCGACGCCGACGGGCCGGGCTTCCTGGCCGGGACTCGCGATGGGGCCGGCCGGTCCGATCGGCTCGCGCCGCGCCTGCTGCGCCAGCTCGGACAGCCCGGCGAGGATTCCGGAGATCCGCATGGTCTTGACTCCTGGACGGCGGGGGGGCGCAATGCGATTCACGCCGCCGGGAAGCAAGCCGCGGGCCAAACCGCTCTCCGGGCCGCGGTGTGCCCGGGGTAGGAAGATGTAACCCCTTGCGAATCAAGGGGTTAAGTGCCGGCGTTCTCGTTCCGGTGGGGGCTGCCGGCCGTGGGCCACGCGGGCTAGTCTCGGCAACATCCGCCGATTCCGTGGTGCGAAAATCGCCGTTTCGTGGCGACGGCGCCAGCGAGCAACGCTCCGCGGGCTTCCGGCGAGCGGCTATAATGCTGCCGGCCTTCGGGGAGGTACGTGATGGACAAAGCACGCCTGCTCTTGTGAACGAAAGGTAGATCGCCGTGAAGTACGTTATCAACACCACCGTTCTGGGTACGGCCCTGATCCTTGTCGGCCGTGCGGCAAGCGCGAGCCCGGCTGCGGAGGGGCCGTCGCAAAGGCGGACGCAGCCGGCCGCTTTCAGGGTCCCCGACCTGTGGCAGTACAGTGCCCCGCTCATCGCTCCCGAGAAGCGCCAGCGCGACCCCAGCCGGGCACAGAAGGACCCCACCGTGGTCTTTTGCGGCGGGAAGTGGCACGTCTTCATGACGGTGAAGCTGCCGGGCAAGTCGGCCATCGAGTATTGCTCGTTCGAGCGGTGGGAAGAGGCCGACAGTTCCCGGCGCACGATCCTGAAGGTCAGCGAGAGCGACTACTACTGCGCCCCGCAGGTCTTCTATTTCTCGCCGCACGAGAAGTGGTACTTGATCTACCAGATGGGCGTGCCCGGCGCGAAATTCATGTGGGTCGCCTATTCCACGACAACCACCATCGGCGACCCCGACTCGTGGACCCGAGCCAGGCCGATCCTCGACGGCGGGCCGAACGACCCGCGCAAAGTCGGCGGGCTCGACTACTGGATCATCTGCGACGCCGAGCGTGCCTACCTGTTTTTGACCAGCCTAAACGGCAAGATGTGGCGGCTGTGGACCGCCCTGGAGGATTTCCCGAAGGGCTTCGGCCACTGCGAGCTTGCCCTTCAGGCCAGGATCTTCGAGGCGAGCCACACCTACAAGCTCGAGGGGCTGGACAAGTACGTGACGATCGTCGAGGAGAACGGCCGGCGATACTACAAGGCATATCTGGCCGACCGCCTGGACGGCGAGTGGACGCCGGTGGCCGACACCGCGGAGAAGCCCTTCGCCGGATGGAAGAACATCCGCCCCGCCCCCGGCGTGGAGCCCTGGACCGACAACGTCAGCCACGGCGAGCTGGTGCGCGACGGGTACGATCAAACCCTGACCGTCGATCCGGCCAATCTGAGGCTCGTGTTCCAGGGCATGTGGGACAAGGACAAGTCGGGCAGGAGCTACGGCCAGTTCCAATGGCGGATCGGCATGTTGAGGCCGGCCGGGGAAAGGTAGCGGCAGTTGGCGTTGCCCTGCAGTCAAAGTGAGCAAAGACCTTGACGCGGGTTGCACGGCGCATATACTGCAATTGGTCGGGAAACGGAACGAAAAAGGGACCTGGTTTGTTTTGCCGGAACGGCCCGCAGTGTGCTTCGCACAAGAAAAACCAGGTTCCTTCTTCGTAGACCTCTTTTCAAGGGGGGGATGCGACATGTCGGCCACGCGGCGAAAGCCCGCCGGGTTCACGCTGGTCGAGCTGCTGGTGGTGATTGCGATTATCGGCATTCTGATCGCGCTGTTGCTGCCCGCGGTGCAGGCGGCTCGGGAAGCCGGCCGGCGGATCTCGTGCGCCAACAACTTCAAGCAGGTCGGCCTGGCCCTGCACAACTACCACGGCTCCTTCCGCACGTTTCCGCTGGGCGCCGACCGGCTCCAGAGCGGCGGGAGGGGCCCCTGGGGTTTTTCCTGGGCGATGCGGGTCTGGCCCTATATCGAGCAGACCAACGTCTACGACCTGATCGAGCGCGACTGGACCGGTTGGGCCTATCGCGGCAATCAGGTGTACCTCAACGGCGTCGCCATCAACGCGATGTGGTGCCCCTCGAGCACCTGCCCGATGTTTACCAACGGGCGCAACGTGACCACGCCCACCGGGGCCGAGATCTTCATCGGCACGATCGTGGGCATCGCCGGGGCGATCCCCGACAAACCCGACTCCAACCGCCACGACCCCGCCAGCAGCCCCCCGGAGGACCGTCACGCCTGGAACGGCATCCTGGCCGCCCACACGTGCGTTCGCATCGCTGAGATCACCGACGGCACGACCAACGTGATGATCGTCGGCGAGACGTCCGACTGGGGACACCACGTGGCCGATCTCTCGAAGGACTACGACATTCGCGGGCAGTATCCCCACGGTCCGCTGATGGGGACCGCCCGCGGCGCGCTCGATCCGAGCCGGATCAACGGCGATCCCCGCGTGTTCAACACCACGGTGATCAACTCCTATCCGCTGAACAGCAAGCTGGCCTCGGGCGGGGCGTGCTCGAACAGCGGCATGCGCGGGACCAACTACGACAACAACATCCCGATCCAGTCGGCCCACCCCGGCGGTGCCCACGTGCTGATGGCCGACGGCTCGGTCCATTTTGCCGACGAGTCGATCGCGTTCGATCTATTGCGGAATCTGGCCATTCGCGACAGCGGGGAATTGAAGGAAGGCTTTCCGTGAGCTTCTTGAGAAAAAGGGGTCGGGAGTCTTTTTTGGGCTGTATCCGCGCGCTTCACGTGGGTATTCCGAAAAAAGACTCCCGACCCCTTTTTCTTCTTCTGTTGGCGATGGTTGTGGGCTGCTCCGGCGGTCGTGAACCGACGTATCCGGTCGAGGGCACGGTGACGCTTCAGGGCAAGCCGCTCTCCGGCGGGATGATCATGTTCCGCCCGGCGAAGGGGCCCGTGGCCACCGGCAAGCTCGACGAGCAGGGCCGCTTCCGCTTGAGCACCTACGGCGACGGCGACGGGGCCGTGGCCGGCAACCACGCGGTGCGCCTGGTCATGCCCGACAAGACGTTCGACGTCTCGCCCGACGAGTTGGAGTTTACGACGGACTTCGAGACGCTGCGCAACGAGCCCCCCTTTCCCTCGAAGTATCTCGCCTTCGAGACCAGCGGGCTGACGGCCCCGGTGAAAGAGGACGAGGATCAGAATCACTTCGAGTTCGACCTCGAGCCGTAGACGGGAGCATCGAGCCGGCAGACGTGACGCGCAGCCGCTCTCGGACTCGGCACCCGGCATTCGCGCACCGCCAGGTACTTGCACGCAACGACGAGGAACGGGTCCGTGCGGACTTGTCGGCGAAGCCACGCCAAGCTGCGGGAACGAAAAGGGGATGCGATGACTTATGCGAGCCGCCCTCCGGGCCGTTCCGGCGAATTAGCCCCGCCCCTCTTTCTTGTCCGGTGACGAAAAGCACAACGAAGGAGCCACGAATGACGCATGGTGGAGTTTCATCGAGAACGGGATACGCGCTGACGCTCGCCGCGGCTCTTTTCGCCGCGCACGCCGCTCGCGCCGACACCTTCATTGTGCAAGAGGGCAAGCCCCGCGCCGAGATCATCGTGGCCGAGGAGCCGCCGCGCACAGTCCAGCTTGCCGCCCGGGAGCTTCAGAGGTACGTCGAGAAGATCTCGGGCGCGAAGCTGCCGATCGCGACGGCGCCGAGGGAGAACGTCCCCGTTGAGATCTACGTCGGCAAGAGCCGCTGGACGGACGAGCTGGGCGTCTCCGCCGACGGGCTTAAGTACGGGGCCTACCGCATCGTGTCCGGCGAGGGCTGGCTGGTGCTGATCGGAGACGACACCGACTTCACGCCCGTCGAGCCTTGGCCGCGGAGCAACTCCCACTGGGTCGGCGGAGAGGTCCACCGGCAGTGGGATCAAGTCACGGGTGCCAAGTGGGGAAACCCCATGGCCGGGTTCTACAAGCACTACACCGGCCGGGCGTTCGACTTCGGCAAGCCGAAATCGGAGTGGGTGGACAAGAGCGACACGATTCACGTCTGGGCATTCGACGAGCGAGGATCGTTTAACGCCGTTTGCGGCTTTCTGCGAAGCCTGGGCGTGCGCTGGTACATGCCGGGCGAGCTGGGCGAAGTGGTTCCCTCGCTTCGGTCGATCCCCCTGCCGGAGATCGACGAGACGGTGCGTCCGGCTTTCCCCATGCGCCGGTTCTGCATGCGATTCAAGGTACACGGCCGCGACGTCGCCATGTGGGCCATGCACCTCGGCACGCGCGATCCTTACGGCTTCCAGGTCGCCCACGGGCTGGCCACCATGACCCACCGCGAGGAGATGCTCGAAGCGCATCCGGAGTTCTACGCGCTTTACGGCGGCAAGCGCCACAACCGGCCCGGCCAGCGGCTCAATCAACTGTGCTACTCCAACGAGGAGCTGTTCCGGGAGAACCTCCGTTACATTCGGGCCCTGTTCGATCACTACCGCTTCGACGTGGTCTCCGTCATGCCGCCGGACGGATTCACGGCCATGTGCCAGTGTCCGCTGTGCGAGGGCAGGGACACGCCCGAGCGCGGCGACCGGGGGCGCCTGTCCGACTACGTCTGGGGCTACGTCAATCGGGTGGCGAAGGAAATCGGCAAGACCCATCCGCAGAAGAAGGTGCTCTGCGCCGCGTACGGTGCCTACAAGCTGCCGCCGCTTAAGATCGACAAGCTGGAGCCGAACGTGCAGGTGTGCATCGTCGGCGGGCGGCGGATCCAGGATTCCAAACCGGAGCAGCGCGAGGCCGTGCGCCAGTTGCGCGATGCCTGGCTGGCGAAGACCGACAACCCGATCGTCAACTTCGAGAACTACCCGCTGACCGACCGCGGCTGGTATCTGCCGGCCTACGTGCCTCACGTGGTCGGCGAGAGCATCAACGCACTGAAGGGCGACTCGCTCGGAGAAGACGTGTGGTTCTCCGTGGGGAAGGACTTTCACGCGGCGGGGTTCAACCACTTCAACGTCTATTTGACCGCCCGGATGTGCTGGGAAGAGGACGTGGACGCGCTGTTCGATGAGTATTGTCGGTTGTTCTACGGCCCCGCCCAGCGGGAGATGAAGGCGTTCTTCGAGTACTGCGAGGTCAACTGGCAGGACATGCAGCTTGACAAGCAGAAGGTGGACCGGGCGCTGGGGCTCTTCTCCGCCGCGCGGGCGAAGGTCGAGCCCGATTCCGTCTACGGCAAGCGCGTCGCGCTGGTGGCCGATTACCTCGAGGCGCTGAAGAACCGGGGCATCCAGCTCGAAAAGGACCGCGGGCCCGTGCCCGAGCTGCGACTGGCCCGCGACGCCGCCGGCATTCTCATCGACGGCAAGCTGGACGAGCCGTTCTGGCAGGACTGCCCTTACCACGCCGTCGGCAGGCTGCGGGAATTGCAGACGGGCCGGAAGCCCGTGTTCGGAACCACGCTGAAAGCGGCCTGGGGGAAAGACGGCGTCTACTTTGCCGTCCGCTGCGAGGAGCGGCCGGGCGACCCCGTCAGCATCGGCACGAAGAAGAACGAGGACCCGGCGATATGGTACGGTGACGTGGTCGAAATCCTGCTGGAGACCGATTCCCACTCCTACTACCAGATCGCCGTCAACCCCGCCGGAGCGATCGTCGATTTGGACCGGCAGGCCCCCAAGGGCGGCTGGTACCAGTGGGACTCGCAGGCGCAAGTCGCCACGGACGTGGGCGAGGACTATTGGACCGTGGAGGTCCGGATCCCGGTCGTCGAAAAAACCAGCGACCCCTTGCACCAGGTAGTCGGCAGGAAGCCCACCGGCGGCCTTCCCTGGTACTTCAACGTCTGTCGCCAGCGCGTGCGCGACAACGGCGCCGAACACTCGGCCTTCTCGCCCACGGGAACGAAGACCTTTCACGAGGTGCTGAAGTTCGCGAAGCTGTATGAGAAGTAGGCGGGAAGCGGGCTGTGTGGAATTGAGAGGTGATCACCATGCCGAACCGGACTCCGATCGCTCTGGTCCTGCTGTTTTGCGGTCCCGTCTTTGCCGGGTACGTCGAAGACCGCGAGACGGCCGTCAACCTGGTGCAGGACCGGAAGTACGAGGAGGCCATGGCGGCTTTCCGGCAGATGGCCGGCGGCGAGGTCACCGAGTTTCAGAAATCCGACGCGCTGGAACAGGCGGCCCACTGCGCGCGTCGCCTGGAGAAGTTCGATCTCGCCATGGAGCTGGCCGACCGGATTCCCCTGGAGGCGGTGGCCAAGACCGTGCGGATGCAGAACCTGCTGGCGATGAGGAAACCGGCGGAGCTGGTCGAGCAGTTCAAGGACGAAGACATCGGCGCCTGGCCGTGGTGGAAGGCCGGAGAATCCTCCTTCGCCCGGGGCCGCGCCTTCTGCGAAGTCGGCGACGGCCGGGCGGCCGAAGCGGACTTGAGCCAAGCGGTGGAGCTGACCACGGACGACCTGGCCAGGGCCCAGGTCTGGCTGACCCTGGGCCGCAACCGCGAGGAGAACCTCGGGGACGACGACAAGGCCCTGGCGGCCTACTCCAAGGTCGTTGCCATGGAAAAGCACCGCGGGAACTCGGTCTATTTCCGCGGCCTCCTCTCCGCCGCGAAGATCCTCTGCAAGCACGCGAAGCACGACGAGGCCGAGGCCGTGCTGCGCAAGGTGAACGCCCACGAGCTTCGCGGCTACTGGCACGGCGCCATGCTCTGCGCCCTGGGCGATCTCCTGGCCGGCGCCGGCCGCCGCGACGAGGCCCTGGCCGCCTACCAGGAGGTCCTGGCGGACGAGCAGGCCCATCCGTCGCACCGCAAAGCGGCCCGGGAGGCGATCGCCTCGCTCCAAGCCGGAGCGAAGTAGAAGCACGCCGCCGTGCGGTGTAGAATGGCTGCACCTGACCCGGGCCGCCCTCGATAATTCCGTTACCACCTCTCCGGCCTTTGCGAGACGCCGAGAGGCGTTCCACCGAAGGCACCCCTTAGAATGGTCCCCCTGCCATGAGCGAAACGAGCAGCGTGCCCGCCGGTGCCGCCGAGCAGTTTGCCGAGCGGGTCGAGCACGTGAAGCAGGAAATCCACAAGGTGATCGTCGGCCAGGAGCTTATGGTCGAGCAGACGCTGGAGTGCATCTTCTGCCACGGCCACGCCCTGCTGTTGGGCGTGCCCGGGCTGGCCAAGACACTGCTGGTCAACACGCTGGGGCGCGTGCTCGACGTAAAGGCGGCCCGGGTGCAATTCACGCCCGACCTGATGCCCTCCGACATCACCGGCACCGACGTGCTCCAGGAGGACCCCGGGTCGGGGCGCCGGCAGTTCGCGTTCATCCGCGGGCCGATCTTCGCGAACCTGCTGTTGGCCGACGAGATCAACCGGGCCCCGCCCAAGACCCAGGCGGCCCTGCTCGAGGCCATGCAGGAGCGGCAGGTCACGGCCGGCAACCGCAAGTACGCCCTGGAGCCGCCCTTCTTCGTCCTGGCCACGCAGAACCCCATCGAGCAGGAGGGCACGTACAACCTGCCCGAGGCCCAGCTCGACCGCTTCATGTACTTAGTCCGCGTCGACTACCCCGAGACGGCCGACGAGATCGAGGTGCTCAAGCGCACGACGACCAACTACGAGGACGAGCCGCAGGCGGTGATGGACGGGCCGGCGATCCTCGAGTACCAAAAGATCATCCGCGACGTGCTCGTGCGCGACGACCTCTACGACTACGTGGTCCGGCTGGTGCAGGCATCGCGCGTGGGCAAGGACGACTGCCTGCCCTACTCGAAGCAGTGGGTGGCCTGGGGCGCGGGCCCCCGGGCGTGCCAGTACCTGCTCTTCGGGGCCAAGGCCCACGCCTTCTTCCGCGGCCGGCCCCACGTCACGACGGCCGACGTCCACGCCGTGGCCAAGCCGGTCCTGCGCCACCGGATTTTGGTCAATTACGCGGCGATGTCCGAAGGGATCGGCTCCGACGAGGTGATCGATCATATCCTCGAAACGGTCGCCGCGCCCAGCGCCGCGTAGCAGGGACACCTCGCGATGCCGCCGAAGCCGCCCGCCGCCTACCAGGTCGACGAAATCCTCCCGCCCGCGTGGCGCGATTCAATGTCGCACCTGGAGATCCTCGCGCGGCGGATCGTGCAAGGGTTCACCCACGGACTGCACCACAGCAAGCGACTGGGCGTGAGCACCGAGTTCGACCACCACAAGGACTACCAGCCGGGCGACCCGCTGAAGCACCTCGACTGGAAGGCATCCGCCCGGCACGACCGCTACTACGTGAAGCGCTACATCGAGGACAGCTCGCTCTGCGTGCGCCTGGTCGTCGATCACAGCGGGTCGATGGGCTACGCGACCGAGGACGGCCCTTCAAAATACCTCCAGGCGGCGCGCCTGGCCGGCTGCCTGGCCTACCTGATCACCAGTCACGGCGACACGGTGGGGCTCGTGCTGGTTGCCGCGGGCCGAACGGCGTGGCTGCCGCCCGGCTCGACCCAGCGGCACTTGGTCCGCGTGCTCGGCGAGTTGGCCGCTCGGGAAGCCGCCCACCGGGACGACCTGGCCGGCTGTCTGCACGACCTGCTCGAGCGTAACGAGCGCCGGGGGATCGTGGCGCTGGTAAGCGATATGATGTACGACCCCGTGCCGGTCCAGCGCGAACTGGGCGGTCTGGTGGCCCAGGGCCACGAGGTGCTGCTCTTCCAGCTCCGCGACCCGACCGAGGAGGACTTTCCGTTCAACCGCTGGGTGCAGTTCGGCGACCTGGAAGACGCCTCGGTGCGTCACCGCATCGACGCGGTGACGCTGGGCCGTCTCTACCGCGAGGAGTACGAACGGCTCTGCGAGGGCTGGGCCGACTGGGCCCGCAAGCAGGGGGCCCACCTGGTCAGCACGCGCACCGATCGGAGCGTCGAGCTGGTGCTTTCGGAGTATCTGGCGTTTCGCAGCGGGCTGTTGGGGAAAAGGTAATCCATGTCGCTGGCCAATCCCACGTTGCTCTGGGCGCTGCCGCTGGGGCTGATCCCCATCGTGATCTACTACCTGCTGCGGTTTCGCGCGCTGAGGGTCGTGTGGGGCGCCAACTACGTGCTCGAACTGGCCCTGGAGCGCCTCAAGCGGCGACTGCACTGGGACCAGATCCTCCTGATCGCGCTGCGCGTGGCGGCCTGTCTGCTGCTGGTGGTGGCGTTCGCCCGGCCGATCCTCCTGCGCCACGGCACCACGGTGTTCGGTGGCGGGGTACACCACGTCGTGGTCCTCGACGCCTCCTACAGCATGTTGGCCGGAAGCCCGGGCAACACCCGATGGGACCGCAGCATGGCCGTGCTGCGGCGGCTGGTGGCCACCTGGGGACGGGGCGAGCGATGGTCGCTTCTGCTCTTGGATCGGCGCCCCCATTGGGTCGTCGACGGCCGGCGGGTCGAATCGGCCGAGGAATCGCTCGCGGCCGTCGCGCCGCTCGAACCGGCCGAAACGGCCGCCTCGCTCTCGGCGGCCTTCGGGCAGATCGCCGAGCGGGTCACCGAAGGCCGCGCCGAAATCTACCTCTTCGCCGACGACCAGGCCACCACTTGGCGCGACGTGGAGTCCACCCGGCTGCCGGCCGAGCTGGACGCGGAGGTCTATTGGGTCTGTCCGCCGCTTGCCGAAAGGACGAACGTGGCGGTCACCTCGGTGCGGCCCGCCGTCGATCGACCATTGCAGGGCCACCCGCAGCGGATCTTCGTGTCGCTTAAGAGCTACGCGCCCGAGCCGATCGACGAGCTGCCGGTCGAGCTGCTCATCGACGGCGTGTTCGAGGGTCGCAAGTCGGTCGCCCTCTTGCCGGGCCAGCAGACGATGATCCACTTCGACGTGCGGTTCGACGAGCCCGGCTCCCATTACCTCACCGCGCGCGTGGCCGACGACGCCTTGCGATTCGACGACGCGGCGTCGGCCGGCGTGGAGGTCGTCGAGGCGGTCCGCGTGCTGGTGCTCCGTGACGCGGCCAAACAGGGCAAGTTCCAGAGCGCGTGGGGCTTTTTCCAGGTGGCCCGGCGCGCGGAGCGGCTCGCCCGCGAGGAGGCCGGCGGTCCGCCCGCCGGCGGCCCGGGCGCCGGGGAGGCGTCAACGGCCATCGAGTGGACGCTCGACGACGACCCGAGCGACACGGCCGATTGGGCCGACGCCGACGTCGTCTATCTCGACGGCGGCTGCACGCTCACGCCGGAGTTGGTCGAGCGGCTCGCCGATTTCGTCGGCCTCGGCGGCGGGCTCGTCCTGGCGTCCGACCCGTCGGTGGACCCGGGCTCCTGGAATTCCCTGCTCGGCCGGGCCGGGCTACTGCCGGCGCCGCTTGGCTCGTTGCGGGTCGAGCAGATCGGTGGCGAGCGGTTCCGAAGCCTCTCGCGAACCGACTTCGACGCCCTGCCGCTAAAGGCGTTCGAGACCGAAGAGCAGGGCGACCTGAGCCACGCGAAGTTCTACAGTTGGTTTGCCCTACGGCCCCACCCGGAACAAGCCGACGTCCTGGTGCGATTCGATGACCAGACGCCGTGGCTGGTGCGCCAAGTGGGGCGAGCTTCCAGCTTGCCGAATGAAAAGGCCGGCAAGATGCCGGCCCCACGGGGTCTCGGGCGCGTGCTGCTGGTGGCCACGGGGGTCGGCGGACGCGGGCACAACCTGTTTGTGCGCGAGTTCGCCGTGCCGTTGCTCACGGCCGTGTTTCAAGAGGCGGCGGCCGGCCGGATCTATCCCCGCACGGTCTCACCCGGTGAGCCGATCCGCGTGCTGCTGCCCGATACAGCGACCCTCAGCGCCGTCACCTTCGAAAAAGGGGTCGGGAGTCTTTTTTCCGCCACGTCCGTCCCCTGGGAGCCCGTGTCACGAGAAAAGACTCCCGACCCCTTTGTTACCGTCAGCCGGCCGGACCTCGACTCGGGGCTCTACCGGCTGCTGGCCACGCGCGACGAGGGGAGCCGGCCGGTGTGGATCGGCGTGCAGGGCCGCCGGGTCGACTCCGATCTGACGCCGCTTGGCGACGGGACGCGCGCGGCGGTGGCCGAACGGCTCGGCGTGGCCGCGGCCGCCGACTGGGAACAGCTCGACCAGCTCCTGGCCGCCGCGCGCACGGGCCGGGAATGGCACCCCTGGGTCATCGCCCTGGCCCTTGGCGTGCTCGTAGGCGAGATGCTCCTGCAACGGCGTTTCGCCCCGCAACGGCGCGGTGCCTCGCAACGACGCTTTTCTTCCCAGCCAGGATCAAGAAGACGGCGATGACGCCACGGGAGACCACCGATCTGGCCCTGCAGTTCACTGCCACGGCCTCGCCGTGGTGGCTGGTGTTGCTCGTGCCGGCCGCGGTGGCCGTGGGGTGGTTGCTCTATCGCGTCGATCTGCCGGGGCTCGGTCGTGCCCCGTCGATCGGGCTGGTGGGGCTGCGTTGCCTGCTGCTGGCGGGGCTGGTCCTGCTGGCGTTCCGACCCAATTTGATCCACCGCCGCACGCTGACGTATCCCGGCCGGGTGGTGTTCGTGGTGGACGACTCGCTGAGCATGACCACGCCCGATCCGCAGACGTCTGACGCCGATGCCCTGCGCCTGGCTCGGAGCCTCGAACCGTTCCCGCTCGAGGCCGATGCCCCGCCCGAGCCACTCCCGGCCATGGCCGGGCAGCTCGAAGAGGTCGTCCGCCGGTTGCGCACGTTTCAGCGTCATGCCCGGGAGGCCGACCGCAGCCTCGACGCGTTCTGGGTTCGAGCAGAGGCCGCCGAGCGGGAGTTGGCCGCGAAGCTGGACCGCATCGACGAGCTGGCCCCGCAGGCCGCGGCCCTGCTCGAAGATCGTGGAGACGAGTTGGACGAGGCCCTTGCCGAAGCCGCCGCGCTGCGGGCCGGCTTGGCCGCGTTCTTCACCGGCCGGGACGCGCCGGCGCCCGACGCCTACCGGGAGTTCTACGCCCGGGCCGACGCCGTGGCCGAGCGGTTTCTCTCGCTGCAGGCCCATCTCGACGAGAAGCGACTGGCCGCCGGCAACGAGCCGCTCCGCCAACGGGCCGACGAGATCCGCCAGAGCACCCGGCTGGACCTCGTCCGCGACAAGCTCGCCCGGCTCGCGCCCCGGCTGGGTGATCTGGTTGCCGATCAGGGATTCGAGCTGGTCAGCTTGACGTCGGGCGAGGCGGCGCCGCTCGACGGGGACGCGCCGCCGGCGCTCGAACCGCGGCCGGGCAAGACCGATCTCGTCAGCCGGCTGGAAGCGGTCTTGGACGCCAAGAGCGACTTCCCGCTCTCCGCGATCGCGCTGGTGAGCGACGGGCGCGACGTGGTCGCGCGCCCGACCGCCGCGCTCGGCCGGGCCCTGTCACAAAAGCAGGTGCCCGTGCTGTCCGCGGGCGTCGGCCGGCCGACCGAGCCGACGGACCTCGCCGTGGTCGAGCTGGTCGCCCCGCCGATCGCCGTGGCCGGTGCCGAGACAACGGTTCGGGCGAAGCTCAAGGTCGCGATGGATGCTCCCCAGACGGCACGCGTCGAGCTGCTCCGCGAGACACAGCCGGTCGCCACGCACGAAGTCGAGCTGACGCCTTCCGATGCCCGGTGGATCGAGCTGCCGCTCACGCCGAGCGAGCCGGGCGTGTTCCGCTACACGCTGCGTATCGAGCCGCTTGCCGGCGAGGTCTTCCCGGCGGCGAACAACGCGGCCGACTTCGTGCTCCACGTGCGCGAGCAGAAACTGAGCGTGCTGCTGCTCGACTTCGCCCCGCGGTGGGAGACGCGGTTCGCCCTGAACGTGCTCGAACGTCTGCCGTACGTCGAGCTGAGCGGCATCGTGGTGCTTTCGCAGCCGGAGGGGAAGCTCGTGCGCGGTGCCGAGCGGGGCACCTGGCCGGAGAGCCCGGCCGCGCTGGAGATGTACGACCTCGTGGTGCTCGGGGACCTCCCGCCGGACCTCCTGAGCGAGGCGGAGTGGGCGGCCCTCGGCGCGTGGGTCGAGGAGAAGGGCGGTACGCTCTGCCTGCTGGCCCCCCGCGGGCGCAGCGCGGCGGGCACCCCGCCCCCGGAGCCCGGATTCTGGCCGGTGGAACCGTCGGCGGCTGACGCGGCCCCCACCAAGCTGGAACGGGCCGATGAGCTGCGGCTGACGCCGGCCGGGCGTATGCACCCGCTGACGGCCGCGTTGTCGGCCGACCTCGGCTCGGCGGATACGGCGACCTCGGCTGCGGTCCGGCCTACGGCCCAAGTGCTCATGACCCGTGGGGCAAGCTTCCAGCTTGCCGATGCCGGTCAGAAGGTCTCCGGCCGGCTGGAAGCCGGCCCCACTGAGCCGCTCTTGACGTGGCAAATGCTGGGCGAGGGGAAGGTGCTGCTGCTGGACGCCGAGCGGCTGTGGACGCCCCTGAACCCCACGGCCCACCGCGGCCACCTCGAGCTGTTCGTCGAGCTGGTCACCTGGGCCGTCGAGGGGGGCTGGGCCGAGCGGGCCGACGAGGGAGCCGATGATGCCCCCGGGCCGCCGGAGAACGACGCCGCCCCGCGGTTGGCGCTGGGAGGCCGGCGCCTCATCGCCGGACAGCCGATCGAGGTGATCGCCTCGGGCGGCAGTACGACGGCCTTCCAAGGCCGTCGCGGCGACGGTCCAAGCGATCGACGGCCTTGGAAGGCCGTCGTACCGCCGTCGGGGACCGTGATCGAGGCCGTGGTGGCAGACAACGTAATCGCGGAGTCAGCCGCCGAACCGCTGCACGACGGGGCTTCGCTCTGCGGTGCGGTCTTCGCCGACCTGCCGCCCGGCGAAATCGTCTTCCGGCTTCGCGACGACGCCGACGTGCGAACTCCCCCGCTTCGCGTCGTGGCTCGGCAGCGGGAGCTCGACTTCCTGGCCCTGGACGAGCCGCGTCTTAAGGCCCTGGCCGAGACCAGCGGCGGGGCGTATCGCGCCGTGGACCGGCTCGAGCGGCTGCTGGTGGAGGTCGAGCCGCAACGGCGCGTCGAGCGGCAGGAGCGGCTGTGGAGGTTGTGGGACAGCCCGTACGTATTGGCACTGTTGGTCGTGGTGCTTTCGGTCGAATGGGTATGGCGCAAACTGACAGGACGCGTGTGAGGCGACAGGCATGAACTGGCAGCACCTCCCCGCTGAAATCGCCCGGCCGCTAAAGGCGTACTATCGCCGCAAGCGGTGGCTCGGGCTGGTCCGCGTGGCGGCGGCGGGTGCGGCCCTCTACGGGTGCTTGGTGCTGGCGGCCACGCACGTCGACCGGTTTGCGTTCCTCGACGTGGCCGAGCGCCGGGCCATGCTCCTGGGGACCCACGCGCTGGCCGGGCTGTTTACACTAGGCGGTCTCGTCGTCTGGACGCTCCGTCGGCCCACGCCCCGCCGCGTGGCCTACGAGCTGGAGTCCCGGCTCGGCGGCCGGGCCGGGGAACGCTACGTGACGCTGGAGGACGTGCTCCGCCGGCGCTCGGCAGTACGATGGCCTTCCAAGGCCGTCGCCGCGACGGGCCAAGCTGTCGACGGCCTTGGAAGGCCGTCGTACGAACCGCAGCCGCCCGGCAGCGTGGCGGAGGAGTTCGTCGGGCAGTTGCAGGCATCGACCGCCGAACTGAGCCGCGACCTAAACGGGGCGAAGCTGGTGCGGGACCGCACGGCCGTGGCCTTGGTGGCGGCCGCCCTGTTCGTGGGGCTGGTGTTTGCCGGGCTGGCGGCGGCACGCGGCTACCAGCTCCCGCTCATGCTGCGGCGTTTCTACGAACCGGGCCGGGAATTGCCCCGGGCGAGCTTCGTGAAGATCGACGTGTCGCCCCGGGGCGCCGTGCTCGGGCGCGGCGACGAGGCGGTGATTCACGCGAGGACCACCGACACCACCCCGCGCCTGTTGCGCCCGCTGATGGGCTGGCTCGGCGCCCTGCCGGAGGACTGCCGGATCACGCTGCAAGAGGACGTGCCCGACGGAGCCCCGCCGAGCGCGCCCGCGGAGACGTTGTCAATGGCCCGCGTTCAGCGAGACCTGTTCTTGATGACCCGGCCCGATCTTCAGACGGGCTTCCGCCACACGATCCGCTCGGGCAACGCGGACACGCCGTGGCTGGAGGTCCGCGTGGTCGACCAGCCGAGAATCACCAACCTCGAAGTCCGCGTCACGCCGCCGGAATACTCCGGCCTGCCGCCGGAGACGTTCGACGACCCGCCCGATCCGATCGCGCTCTTGGCCGGCAGCCGCGTCGAGCTGTCGTTTGTCGCCGACCAGCCGGTGGTCGAACGAGAGATTCTCCAACAGGGGGCGACCGAGCCGATCGAGCCGGACTGGGACGCCGCGACCCGCACGGGCAGCCACGCGTTTGCGTTCGAGGAGCCGGCGGCGCTGGAGATCCGCGTGGTCAATGCCGAGGGCTTCGCGAACGTCGAGCCGGCCCGGGTGGTGTTTTCGCTCCGCGAAGACCTGGCCCCGAGCGTCCGGCTGACCATGCCGCCGCCCGAGGTCGAGACGGTCGCCTCGGCCGTGATCCCGCTACGTGCCCGGGTGGAAGACGACCTCGGGCTGGAGGGGTTGGCCGTCACCTGGGTGCTAAACCCCACGTCTGACCGGGACCGGCCGCCCTCGCAGCTCGACTTGCCGGTCGAGCCGGCGCGGACCCGGACGCTCGACGTGGCCACGACGTTCGACCTCGGCAAGACGGGGGCCGTGCCGGGCGACGTGCTGCTGGTTTGGCTGCGGGCACGCGACTCGGCCGGCAGCGACGGGGCCTCGCGACCGGTCCGCGTCCGCGTGGTCCCCTTCACCCGCGGCTCCGACGAGCACCGCCGGATCATGGCCCTGGGCCTCTCGGCGAAGATCGTCGGACAGTTCGCTGGGGCCGCGCGCGGGGCCGATCCGCCGGGCACGGTGCCGGAGTCGCTCGATCCGGACGTGTACGAGGGGCTGCTCGACGAGTCGCGACGCTGGGAGCTGGCGCTCGCCGAGGAGCCGACGTTCGATTCGCTGCTGGGGCTGCTCGAGGCCGAGCACTACCTGACCGGCGCCGCCCGGCACCGGCGCGACGTGCGCATGATCCGCTTTCTGCTCGAAGCCGGGCCCGAGGGGGATCTCGCGGCAGGGGATACGATGGTCGAGAAGCTCGATCGCATCGCGCAGGAGATCATCCCCCCGCTGGTCGACTACCGGCTGGCCAAGAACCTCACCTGGCGGCTTTTCGGGATGCGGGCCGAGGCCCTGCGGATTCGCGACCGCCTTGACGAACTCGACGACAAAGAACCGAGCGCCGAGCAATTGGAGCCGATCGAGCGTCGGGCGGGCCTCTACCGCGAGGCCCTGGGCGACATGGGCGAGGAGCTACTCACGCTGGCTCGCCGCATCGACGCGCTGGATCACACGGCCGCTGCGGAGATCATCGGCGAGATCAACACGTCGGGCTACTTCCTCGCGCGCGGGGGCATCGCCCGTCGGCGCGAGGCAGCCGAGAGCATCGCCGGGCAGATCACGCACCTGCTCGAGCTGCTCCGTCCGGCCTACGCGGCCCTGCTGCCGGCTGAACTCGAGGCGCGGCGGGAGCTGGAGGCGTCCTGCGCGGCCGCGCTGCGTTCGATCGCTGCCGGTCCGGCGGCCGGTGTGTCGTTCGACAGGTGGGCCGACACTACGCTGGCACGGCTGAAGTCGGATCTCGCGATGCTTTCGCGCGACCCCCTAGAACCCGTGTGGCCGCGCGCGGTCCGGCTCGCTTTGATCGACGGCCTGCAGGAGACGTTCGCCGCCGGGCCGGAGCAGCGCCCGAAGCGGCTCGACGCCTGGCGGGAGAGGGCCGCCGCCCTGCTCGATCCGGCACCGGACGTGGCCGACGTGGTGGCCCGCGAGGAAGCCCTCTATGGGCTTCTGGCGCTCGATTGGCAGACGAGCCGTTTGCAGCGCGAAGACCGCATCTCGCCGCAAGAGCGGGCGCTGGAGACGGCGCTGTTGAGGATCGGGTACCAAAGCCGCAGCGGTTCGTTGTCGGAAGCGGCACGCCGGCGCCTGGCAGCGATCGAGGCCATGCCGTTAGGGGTGGACGCCCTGGACGCGCCCGACGAGGCGCCGGGGTCTGCCGAAGAATCTGTAGGACGGCCTTCCAAGGCCGTCCCTGAGCCGCGGAAATCTGGATTCGACGGCCTTGGAAGGCCGTCCTACAACGGCGAGGATCCGGCGAGCCCGTGGCCCGAGTCGCGTGGCACGTGCCGGGAATTGGCCGAGGCGGTGCGCAACGCTTATCCGCTGCCGCCGCCCGGCGAACAACTGCGGCGTCTCTCGCAGCAGGCGGCCGAGACCGGCGAGGCGATCGGGCGGCTCGCCGCCGCGCTTCGCGAGGGGAACCACGAGTCGCTGCCGGCCGAGGTGGCTCGCACGGCCGAGCTGATCGAGGCCGAGATCGAGTCCATGCGAGAGGCCGTCTCTGTGCTGGCGCTGCGAACCACGCTCTTTCCCGGCGCAGACCAAGCGGCGGCGCTCGACGACGCCCTGCTCGCCGGGCTCCGCTCCCGCCTGGAACGCTACGAATCGCGCACGAGCCAGGCCCGGGCCGCGCTCCGCCAGACCGGCGACGGGCCGCCGAGCGCCGAGCAGCTCGCCCGGCTCAGCGGCGAGATCGGCCCGCTGGGGGCTTTGCACCAGGCCACGGCCGAGGGGATTCAGAAGCTTCAACAGCAATACGAGCAGGGCGAGATCGAAGTGCCCCCGGGCGAACTGGCCGACGTGCTCGCCGCGTCACGGCGCACGGCCGAGTTCGCCCTGGTGCAAAAGGGTGTGCCTGAGGGCGTGCGCACGGCCGGCGAGTTCCTTGCCGAGTTCGAGGAGGCGGCCGCCTCGCTCTTGGCGAGCCGAACGGAAGTCGTCGAGCAGGCGGTGGCCGACGTGAATCGCGCCCGGTCGGCCGCGGCCTGCGACGACCCCGACGCAGCGGCCGTGCAGGCGGCGCTGGCGTCGGTTCGCGAGAAACTCGCCCGGTTGGAAGGGACGCTCGAGCAGACGGGCGACGGGCCCCTGAGGCAGCGAATCCGGGCGGAACTCTCCGCCGCCGCGGCACGGCTCGGGCGCCTGCCGGGCGCGGACGCGCTGGCCGACGAAACCGAGCGCAGCCGCCTGCGGTTCGGATTGGGGGAGCTGGGGCGGGAGCTGAAGCGCCTGGCCGACGGCCTTCGCGGCGCCGCGGCGACCGGACCCGGGCCGGAGGCAGGGCTGCTCGACCATCCGGCCGGGCTTACGCTTGGCAACAACCGCTACGAGGCCGAGCTGGCGCGGCGCCGCTGGATCGAGCTGGCCCGCCACGCCCGCGACCAAGCGGCCTTGGGCGTGTTGGAGGCGTTGGCCCCGCAGCCGCAGCCGGACCGTTTCGAGCGGGGCTATGCCTACGCCGCGTTGTGGTGCCGGCTGGTCCGTTCGGAGCTGGTCCGCGCCGGCGGCGTGCGCGCCGGGCGCAGGGGCGGCGAGGTGGTGGCCGACCCGCTGTTGGAGTTCCTTCGGGCCGAACTCGAGAAAGCGAAGCAGTCCACGCCGCCGGAGGACTACGAAGCGGCGACGAAGATGTACTTGGACTTGATGGGCGACTACTTGCGGTATTGAAAAAAGGGGACATCACTGATTTTCGCTCGCCGACAACGCCAAAATCAGTGATGTCCCCTTTTTCACGGAGTTTGCAGAATCATGAGGGTATCCGTATCAACCCTCGGTGGATCAAAAAAAGGGGACATCACTGATTATCGCACCTCGACACGGCGAAAGTCAGTGATGTCCCCTTTTCTGTTGACCGCGCTCTGCCTCGCGGTGCCGTGGACGGCGTGGGCGCAGCAACCGGGTGACCCCGCGGCCGACGCCAAGCCCATCGACCCGAAACGGCTTCGGGCGGCCGTCGACGGGGGCAAGGCGTGGCTCTTGCGCCGGCAGATCCGCGAGGGGCCGCAGGCGGGCAGCTTTCCCGGGGGGCCCTACCCCACGGCCGTCACCAGCCTGGCCGGGCTGGCCCTTTTGGCGCACGGCCATCTCCCGGGCGAAGGGGAGTGCGGCCGGGCCGTCGACGCTGCGATGGCGTCGGTCCAGGCGAGCATGACGCCCGACGGGTACCTCGGCAGCCGCGGCAATAGCATGTACGTCCACGCCATGGCCACGCTGTTCGGGCTCTCGTACCTGGGCATGTCGCCGGAGGCGGAGCAGGACGCCGAGCTCGCCGAGTGGTGCCGCGAGGCGGTCGATCTGATCGTCGAGGCCCAGGCAGTGCGCAAGCCGCCCGCCGACCGGGGCGGATGGCGCTACTCGCCCTACGCCCCCGAGAGCGACCTGTCGGTTACCTGCTGGCAGTTGCTCGCCCTGCACGCGGCCCGACAGTGCGGCTACCGGATCGACGATGGGGTGTTCGACCGGGCGATGCGGTACGTCAACAGTGCGTATCGCGAGGTCGAAGGAGAGTCCGGCTTCGTCTACAGGCCGGGCGTCTCGCAGGAGATCAAGCCGGGGGTGACCGGCGCGGCGGTGGCCATGAAGGCGATCCTCGAGCCGCGGCGCGACCCCCGCCTCGACAAGGCCGTCGCCTACCTCGACGGCTTCCAGCCCACCTGGGGCGGCGAGCAGTACCACGGCTATTTCTTCTTCGTCACGTTTTACGTGGCGCAGGGCTACTTCCAGCTCGGCCCGGAGAAGTGGGAGCGGTTCAAGACGCCGATGCAGCGGGTCCTGCTCGAACACCAGGCGGGCGACGGCCACTGGCCCTTCCCCCCGGACAACTACCCCCAGAGCCGGCCCGCCGGCACGGTCTACACCACCTCGCTGGCTTTGTTGATCCTCGCGCTGGACAACCAGTACTTGCCCGTTTACCAGCGCCAGGCGGAGCTGTTTCGGTAAGGCGGGTGCCGCGGGTCCGCGCCGGCGTCGGGGCGCGGCCGGTTTGCAGTCGCTCAGACAATACAGTATGGTAGGCACATTCTCCGTGTTCTCCCGCCCACAGCTTCCTTCCTTTAGCCGGTTGCGGCACACAGAAGATCCCTTCCTGCACTGAGTTACGGCACACGGAGTGTGCCTACTACTAACCGCGAGGAAATCGATGAACGGTCGATGCAAGTGTCTAGCCATCCCGGGTGTCCTACTTCTCGCGACCGCCGCCCGCGGCGATTCCTGGAAGAACCTCACCGAGAAGGACGGACTGCCCGGCAACGAAGTCCAATTCATCAAGGAAGCCCCCGCCGGTACGGTGTGGATCGGCACGCTCGGCGGCCTGGCCCGCTACGACCGGTCGGGCGTCCACGCCACGCCGATCGAGGGCGAGGCGTACGACGTGCTGCCGGCCTCGGGCGGGGCGGTCTACGTGGGCACCGGCGGGGGGCTCGTCCGGATGAAGGGCGACGAGACCCAGAAGAGCCTCGGGGGCAACATGGTGGCCCCGCTGGTGCGCTTCAGCAAATCGACCATCCTCACGCTGAGCAAGAGCCGGGCGACCGAAGTGAGCACGTTGCTGGCCAGCACCGGCGATGAGTTCAAGCCGGTCGAGCTGCTCGCCGGGCAGCACGTTACGGACATCACGCGCACGCCCGACGGGAAGGTCTGGGTCAGCGTCGACGGGCGCGGCGTCCACGTGTTCGATCCGGCCGCCGACTTGGAAAAGGCCGCCGGGCACCTCGACCGGCAAAACGTCACTACCGTCTTTCAGGACTCGAAGGGCCGCGTCTGGTGCGGACTGTGGGGACGTGGCCTGGCCGTCTACCAGGACGAGCTGTGGAAGTACCACCTCGAGGACCAGAGAGTCTATCCCTTCGCCATCCGCGAGGGCGCCGGGGGGACGATCTGGGTGGCGACCGACCAGGCCGGCCTATGGAAATACGACGGCAGCGAGTGGACCAACGAGTTTCGTGAAGAAGGGGCCGTCAACCTGCTCGAGGTGACCGGCGACGGGCGCGTCTGGATCAGCACGCAGGCCACCGGCGGGCTGCGCTACTTCGACGGCAAGACGTGGAAGACCTCGCTGCCCGGCCCGCTGCCGATCCGTTGCCTGCTGAAGACCACCCGCGGCGAAATCCTGGCCGGCGGCGTGCTCGACGGCTTGCACGTGCTGAAGTGAATCCCAGCGTTGAATGAGGAACATCCCATGACGAAAGGCAATCCTCGTTTGCATGCAGAGCGTGGGAACCGGACCGTAGGGTGCTTTCTGGCGGCCGGGCTGATTCTCGCGACGTGCTCCGCACAGCTCCGCGCGGCCGAGTCGCCCTCGTCGAGCGGCCCGGCGGCGATGGTCGACACGCCGATCCTGCGGATCCCGCCCGCCGACGACCCGCCCACCATCGACGGCAAGTTCGAGGAAGGCGAATGGGAGGACGCCTCGGCCCTGTCGGGCTTCTGGTACGACTTCTCGCAGGCCGATTTCCGCTTCATGGCCCCCATCCAGACGCAGCTCCAGCTCTACGCGGCCTACGACAAGGAGAACCTCTACTTCGCTTACGTCTCGCCCGTTTACCCCAAGGGATCGTGGCTACGTGCCCGGGCAAGGTTCCCCGACGTGATCTCCCACCCCCTGTACGGGCTTCAGTGGGATGACCATATTGAGCTGGAACTACGCCCTTACCACGACAACATCCAGGGGTTCCGGCTGGGGCTGTTCAAGTGGTTCGCCAACCCGATCGGCACCTCCTCGGACCAATACTGGTCGCAGCAGAGCGGGGAGGGGAAGCGGTGGACCTCCAAGTCGGTGGTCCGCTCCCAGTCCACGCCGGAGCGGTGGGTCATCGAAGTCGCGGTGCCGCTTGAGTCGATGAAGCACGGTCTCTACGCCGGCAACGACGAGCGGGGCCAGCCGCTCGTGACGCTCCCCCCGCCCGACGGCACGGCCTATCGCTGCTGGTTCACGCGCGGGATCGGCGGCAACATGAAGTTCTTCAATTGCTTCGACGCCCACATCTTCAACGTCACCAAGACCAAGCTGATCTTCGACTCCCAGGCCCCCAGCTTCCAGATCAACGAGCTGGGCCCGATCATGGACGACGTCGTCGACGTGCGCATGACGGTTAAGAACCACGCCGAGCGGTCGCAGACGGTCCGCCTCGGGTTCTTCATCGAGAGCGCCGAGGGATTGATCTATTCCAGCTACGACGAAGACGAGGAGCTCAACGAAGGGCTCCTGGAGCTGCGCCCCGGCGAGGTCCGCAACGTCCGGCTGCGCCAGCCCTTCCCGGGCATCAGCCGCGACGGCAACGTGCTCTGGTTCGACGTGCGCGCGGCCGGCCAACCGGCCAAGACGCTGTTCTTGACGCGCCTGATCCGCTTCCACTCGATGGACGGGGGCCAGGTGGGCGACCAGACGTTTCGCCGGCGGCGGCTCGACGTGATCGCCGAGCTGCGCCCCCCGCGCCAGGACTTCGACCTCAGGGTGAACTTTTCGCCCTACACCCGGCGACTGGCCGCCGTGGTCGACACCGGAATCCACGGCGCCAGCCGCGAGGCCCAAAGCGCCACCGAAGCCCGGGTGCTGGTGCTGACGGCCGACCTGAACGAGCGGATCGTGGCCGAGGGCCGGGCGGAGTTCGGCGGGGATTTCGCCATCGTGCAGTTGGATCTCGCGGAGAAGATCGCTCGCGGCGAAACCTACAAGGTCTCCTGCCTGCTGTTCGACGAGAACAAGCGGATCGTGGGCGAAATGGAGGACGACCCGTTCCGCTTCGACGTCGAGCCGTGGATGGGCAACAAGCTGGGGCTGGAAGACCGCGTCTGGGAGCCGTTCGTGCCGATCGAGCAGCGGCCCGAGGGGTTCGATACGCTCAAGCACCGCTTCACGCTCGACGCGACGGGCCTGCCCGCACAGATTTATATCAAGCCCGACGTCCGCGATTTGCCGCTGGAGCACCGTAGGACGGAGTGGTACTCCGTCGAAGAGAAGTCGCTCTCCGTCCCGCCGATCAGCCCGGGAGACGTCCCGCTCAGCGACGAGCAGCTCACCGCCATCGGGCGCGGGCCGCAGCTCCGCCGGCCGTTGCGGCTCGAGGCGGTCGTCGGCGGGAAGCGGATCGAGGCCCGGATCACCAGCCCGGCCAAGTTGCAGCGCCGCGGCAAGAGCGAGTTCGATTACGCCTCCAGGGTGAAGATCGGCCCCATCGAGGCCGACCTGCGAACCCGCTACGACTGCGACGGCTCGATGCACGTCGAGATGGACTACGGCGCGAAGCAATCGGCCGAGGTCGATGCGTTCGAGATGGTCATGGAACCGGCCGGGCCGGTCGACGTGGCCTTCTGCCAGAAGAAAGGCTCGATGGCCGGCGCCGACCGCTGGGAGATCACGCTGCCCGAGGGACAGGGCGTCATCTGGAAGGACAACGACCTCGATCCGGTCGAGCTGTTTTACACGCAGTTCACCCCCTGGTTCCGGTTCGGCAGCGGCGACCGCTCGTTCAGCTACTACAGCGACTCGGACGAGGGCTGGCTGCTCGACCGCGACGGGGAGACGATCACGCTGGAGCGCGACCGCCAGGGGCAAATCACCTGGCGCGTCAAGTTCGTCAACCATCGTGCCGACGTCGAGGGCCGGCGGCGGATCACCTTCTCGATCCTCACGCACCCGGCCAAATCGAAGCCGGCCGGGGCCCGGCGCATCGCCTGGTTCTACCGGGGCGACCAGTGGGCGGCCCTTTATCCCGGCGAGCCGCTCGAGCCGCCGCCCCACTACTTCCCCGAGACGTGGCGGTTCGCCGCCGGGGCCCCCAAGGACCTGCCCGAGTCGCAGCGCACGAAGTTCCGCCGCACGGAGCCGCCCTGGACCCGCTACGGCCGCTGGCGCAACATCGGCATCACCGCCGAGCTCGACCGCCAGTGGCAGGACAAGATCGTCCACTACTTCGAGAAGCACGTGCGCGAGGGCCGGCGCACCGGCTGGTGGTGGGACGAGTACTGGCCCCCTTATCGCAGCGAGGACCTCGCCGACGGCGACGCCTACCTCCGCGACCCCGAGGCCGTCCGCGAGGACGAGCTGCCGTGGAAGAGCAAGTTCCTCACCACTTACATGCGCGACACCTTCAAGCGGCTCTCGCGAATCCAGGCGGCCAACAACGTGCCGCAGCGCAACTACCTCTGGGCCAACAACTCGGCCACCATGCTCGAAGCGTTCGCCTGGGACACGCAGCTCGTCGAGGAGGCCGGGGCCGGGCACCGCAGCTACGACATCGACAACGTGGTGGCCTATCCCACGTCGTTGTGGCGTGCCCTGTGCCACACCGACACGGGCCTGATCGCCCGGATCGTGGCCGACCACGGCGCGGTCCCCCCCGGCGACGATCCGCGCCTGGACCGCCAGTTCTTCGGCCGGGCATTGCTCAACGACATCGGCGTCTGCTTCGACGGGCCGCACGGGCGCATCCAGCAGCTCGAAGAGGCCCTGCCGCTGTTGGCCGCGCTGGACGAGTTCGGGCTGTTCGACGAGCTGCACACCGAGGTGCTCCCCTATTGGCGAAACGCCGACGCGGTCGAGGTCCGCGGCCGGGGACAAGAGAAGATCAATGCGACCGTCTACCGCCGCCCGATCGATCCGGAGAACCCCGACGCCGGGTACAAGGCCCTCTTTGTGCTGATGAACGAGAACGACGAGCCGGTCGAGCCGTCGCTGGTGATTGCCGATCCCGAGCGGATCTTCGGCGGGCCGAACAACCTAAGCCGCGGCGAAATCCGCTCTCTGGTCGACGTGCCCGACGTGATGCGCGACTTGTGGCCGACGCTGGCCGAGCGCGAGGCCGGCGCCCCGGCCCTACGCGATGTCGAAACCGGCGAGGTCGTGGCCCGCGCCGGCGGCTCCGGCGAGACCTACGGCCCGGTGTTCGTCGGGCGGCACGATTACCGCGTGTTGTACGGCCACCAAAGGCGATAGGACTCAGGAGTCAGAAAGTCAGGAGTCAGGAGACCGGGGTCAGGAGAAACGGCGGTCGCCGTCGTTTAGCGGGCGGGCTTGCCCGCCGTTCCTCCCGCGTTTCTTCCACGAAAGCTTGCCAAAGAGACGATTTCTCACCGGTCCGTAGCTTGGAAAACCATCATGAAGACCAATCCAGCTAAGGTTGCTTCGCTCGCGTTTCTATCGCTGGCCGCCCTGTGGCTGACCGCCGCCCTGGCCGCCGAATCCGCTGCCCCCCCGTCCGGCGAGGCCCCCGCCCTGCCGGCCATCAAGCTCGGCGGCATGAGCTTCACCACGGGAAAGCACCAGTTCACGCTCGCCCCCTCGGGCCTGCCGGAACAGATCGTCATCCGGCCTTCGCCCGACGAGTTGCCCGTGGAGAGCCGCGGCAAATCACTGCCCGATGTCGAGTTGGTCAAGATCGGGCGCGGACCGCAGCTCCGCGCGCCGGTCCGGCTCGTGGCCCAAGTCGCCGGCAAACAGATCGAGGCCCAGGTCCGCACCGCCGCCCGGCCGAAGCTCGAGGAGGGCAACGTGGTTTGCCAATCGGAGCTGGCCATCGGTCCGGTGGCCGTGCGCCTGAACGTGCGCTACGAGCCGGACGGGACCATGTCGGCCGGCCTGGGCTACGCCGAGCGCGGCGAGATCGACGCCCTGGAGCTGGTCGTTGACTTCACCGGCCCGGTCGACATGGCGGTGCCCGGCCCCGCCGTGCCCGAGAAGGTGGAAGCCCAGCCCGCCGAGCACTACCGGCTACCGATCCGCACCGACGCGACGATCTGGGGTAATGCCGCGGCCGATTGCCGGGAGGGCGGGCGGCCCGCGCCGGGATTGCTGGGCCAGCTCTACGTCGGCAACGGCGACCGGGGGTTCACCTGGCTCACCGACGGCAAGGACGACGGCTGGGGCATTGACCCCGGCACGTCGATGGCCGTGCTCGAAAGCGACGAGGCCGGCCGAATCACGTGGCGGATGCGCTTGATCAACCGCACCACGCGCCTTAGCGGCAGCAAGGCGGTCCGCTTCAGCCTGCTGGTGCACCCGGCCACCGACCGGCCGGCCGACGCCCGGCGCCGCGCGTGGCTGGCCTGGCCGCAGGGGACGGCCAAGGCCGTTGCGACCACCTGGGAAAGCCGCACGGCGCTGCGGGCCGACCCGGCGCTGCTCCGGGCCGATGCCGCGGCCGTGCTCGAAGCGTTCGCCACCGGCGCCGTGCTCGAAGGGCCCGCCGGCGGAGCGGCCCTCTCCGCGTCGCAGGACAACGCCGCCACCTACCCCCTGGGGCTCTTCCGCTACCTGGCCTGCACGCACACCGGCCTTCCCGTCCGGATCGCGCCCCGCACCTTCGCCCGGCCCGGCGCGCGCCGGGCGCCCGAGCGGATCGTGCTCGGCCGGGCCCTGCTGCACGACGTGGGCGTCGACCTCTCGGCGCTGGTCAACCTGGCCGGCGCCGCCCGGTTCGTCGCCGCGCTCGAGGAGTTCGGCTACTTCGAGGACGACGTCGAGTTCATTCCCTACTGGCGGACCGGCCCGCTGGTCCGTTTTGGCGAGGCCCCGGAGGCCGACGAGGCATTTGCCACCGCCGAACAGCGCGACGCCGGCGGGACGTACGTCTCCATCTACCGCCGCCCCTGGGAAGACGGCCGGCGCAAGGGCCGCCAGGTGATGTTCGTGCTCGTCAACGAGCGCGACGAGCCGGTGCGCCAGCGCCTGCACCTGCTCGAACCCGAGCGGCTTCTCGGCGGATCGCCGGGCGCCACGCTGGCCGACGTGATCCGCGCCTACGAGCTGGCCAGCGTGCCGGAGGACAGCGACTGGCGCCGCGAGAAGCTCCTTAGCGCCAGGGCCACCCGGAACAAGGCCCTCCGCGACCTCGAGGACCAGGGGGCCGTGCTCATCGCCGAGGCCGCCCCGGGCCAGACCAGTCACATCTTCGGCCCCGTCTTCGTTCCCGCCCACGACTTCCGGATCCTCTACGCTTCGGCCGTCGGCAAGTAGCGTGGTTTTTTACCAATGGGTCGCGTCATGAACAACGTCCATCGCCCGCTCGGCATGATCTCCGGCCCCAGTCCACGGTTTGCCGGAGAAGTCGTCTGGAATCGTCGTACGACGGCCTTCCAAGGCCGTCGACGGGTGTCCGTGAGCTGTGGACGGCCTTGGAAGGCCGTCCTACAAGCTCTCCCACAAAGCCTGGTGCCTGTAGCCCTCCTGGCCTGCTCCTTGGCCGCCGCGCGGCCGTGCCTCGCCCAGCTCCAGTACGGCGAGGACGTGGGCAACGTCGAGGTCGAGACCAAGATCGTCCGCGGCGACGCCAAGCTCGAAGACCCCGGGTGGCAACGCCAGATCGACGCCTACCGCTCGGCCGCCAACGTGCCCCCCGAGCAGGAGCTCAAGCTGACGATCGTCCCCTGGTTCGATCCCAGCAAGGGGATTCGGCGCATGATCCAGACGATCACGCCGCTCGACGACAAGGGCCAGGCGCACGGCGAGGTCCACACGTTCCGCCCGCTCGTGCGCCAGCAGGTCCACGTGGTCACCTACCGGCACGGTGTGCGTCACGGCCCCGAGAAGCAGTGGGAAGGCGTACACGGCAATGACATCCACCTCCGCGCCGAAATCCCCTGGCAGAACGGCGAGGTCCACGGCGACCGGATCATGTACCACCCCAACGGCAAGGTGATGACCACCACCCGGTACGTGGGTGGCAAGGAGACGGGCGAGAGCCGCTCCTTCGACCCCGAGGGCCGCACGGAACGAACGGTCACCTTTCGCAATGGCAAGAAGCACGGCGAGCTAAAGGACTACTGGCCCGAGACCGGCAAGCTCCGCCGCGTGATCCCCTACCGCGACGGCAAGGTCGAGGGCACGGTGCGGGAATACTACTCCGACGGCACCAAGAAGCGCGAGGTGCCGCTTGTCAGCGACGCCATGCACGGCGTCGAGCGGGTCTACAACACCGACGGCAAACAGATCGAAACCCGCTACTGGATCGACGGCGAGCCGGTCGACGAGGCGGAGTTCAAAGAGCGGTTCAAGAGGTGACAAGAAGATGGGGGACAGGAACATGAGGAAGAATTGTCGCCTTTGCTTCCTTCATCTTCTTGTCCTCAATCTTCCTGTCCTTCTGTTTTCTTCCTTCGTTCGAAGGTGCGTGATGATCAACCGTCTTGCCGTGCTGCGGCTGGCACCGATCGTTCTCGGCCCGGGCGTCTTGAGCTTCTCGCTACTCGCGGCGCCCGGACATGCTCGGGCGGAGACGGCGCTGGGCGACTGGGGGCACTTCCTGTCGTATCGGCCGAAGGTGTTGTTGAACAATCCGGACGGCCGGGCGTTTACGGTGACGGTCCACGTGATGCGGTGGCCGGTCGAGCGGTTCAATCGGGCGACGCGGGCGTTTCGGCTGCTCGGGCCGGGGGGCAAGGTCGTGCGGGAGGGGGAGTTTTCCACGGCCGGGGCCGAGTTTTCGATCGAAGTGCCGGCGGGGGCGCCGGGGGTTTACACGCTAGAGCCGGCGGGCGACGGGGGGAACGTCTGGGTATCGTCGACGCTGCATCAGTCGGTCGTGTGGACCGGCGATCCCGAGGCGCACGCCATCGAGGGGCGGCGCACGGTCTTTCAGGCGTCGGTCCCGCGGCGCTGGTGGTTTTGGGTGCCGAAGGACGTGACCCGGTTTAGGTGCAAGGCCCAGCGGGCCGACCGGTACATGTCGCAGCGCGAGGACTGGGGGTTCTTTATCATCACGCCGCGCGGGCAGCGGATCGCCGCGCTCTGGGGCCAGCCGCCGAAGACGCCGCGGAACGACTACCGCCGCGACCAGGAAGTGGCCGTGGAGGTCGAGCCCGGGGCGGCCGGGCGGTCGAGGTGCGCCTGGGGGATTCGCACAACTACAGCAACGTCAACTTCACGCTCGACGGCGTGCCCCCGTACCTGGCGCGCAGCCCGGAGGAGTGGTTCGATCCCGACTCTGGCCGACGGCCGGAGATCGACCCCTACGACGAGAGCCCGTTCATCCAGTCGGCCCGAATCGAGCCGGTGATGCAGAAGCGTTGGCCGAACACGTATCACTTTTCGCCCTGCCCGTCGCTGGGCGATCCGGACGGGGCCGAGATCCTCGGCGACGGGCGTTTCGCGCTATGGAATCCCGCCGGGCGCGAGCTGAAGCTCCGCGTGGGCACGTACCTGCCCCGCTCGGGCTTCGAGGGGGAGCCGGCCAAGGGCCGCGTGCGCGTGAGCCGGCCCGACGGGAAGGTGCTCTTCGAGAAGGACGTTCCGATCGAGCACGTGCACGGGGAGCACGGCCATCCCACGGAGGTCTTGCGCACGGGGCGCGGGGCGAGCTTGGTCGAGGTCTCGGGCGTCGAGCGATGGTTCGCGTTCACGTACCCGGCCACGCCGGCGGTGCTCGTGGGCGAATCGGACGAAGAGGACGACGCGCCCGAGGAGGGCTGGAGCCGCTTCCGGCTCACTGTGGGCACCGCCCGGAACTGGTACTTTTTCGTCCCCAAGGGGACGCAGCAGTTCACACTTCGGGCGGCGGCCGAGCACGAGACCGACGTCGCGCACCTGGCCGTCTGCTCGCCGGACCGGACCGTGGAGCTGATCTACGGCAACGCGGGGCAGCGGACCGTCAAGGTGCCCGAGGGGTTGGACGGGAAGGTCTGGTTCCTGCGCCCCGACGTGGGCAGCGCCACGCGGTTCCCGCCCGGCGATCCGGCCAGGCCCCGCTATCTGGACGTCCAGCTTACGATCGAGCTGCGCGGCGTGCCGGGCTACCTTGCCCCGACGTGGGAACAGTGGTTCGACCCGGACCGGCCGGCCGCGCCGGAGGGGCGGGCGGGACGGTAGACGACTTGACGCTGCGTAGTATTTTCAGAGGCTGTCCGAGAAGTTCGTAGTGACCGCATTCCTGCGGTCGCGAACGCCGCCAACCCCTGGGTTTTCCCGGGAAGACCCGATGAATCGGGTCACTACGAACACCTTCCGGATAGCCTCTCACTCCACAACCGCCCGGCCCCAGTGCTGCGGCTGCAGGCGGCTTTCGTGCGGCACGTCGTTGACCACATTGGCGGTGAAGCTGTTGTTCTTGGCGTAGGCCCGGGCGGCGGTGCGCGTGCCCTGGGCGTTGCCGAAGATGTAGCCGAGGTCCATCCTTACCGTTTGGCCGGGCTGGAGCTCCAGACCGAGTGCGGCGAGCGGGACGGTCAGCGTGGCCTGGAAGCCGGTCGGCGTCTTGCGATAATCGAGCTGGAAGTCCTCGAACGGTTCGACGCGGTCGAACGACTCGTTGCCCGTGGGCGAGTTGAAGACCACGGGCTGGCCGTCGAAGCCTGCCACCTTGGGGCGGTAGAGCATGGCGAAGGGTTTGGCGTCCCTGCGCGTGACGAGCAGCCGGAGGTCGCCCGGCGCGGGCGCGTCGCGCTCGGGGTCGGCTTGGGGGTCGGTGGCGAGCTGAAGGTCCAGGCAGTTGCCGCCGCGGAAGAGGAGCTTCGGCTCGGGCTCGGCGTTGATAAGCTCGTGGGGCGACGTGACGTCGTACTTCAGGTAGAGGTTTTGCCCGTCGTAGGCGCAGCGGGCCTCGAACGACCGGTTGCTGTCGACGGACCGGCCCACCGGCGGGGCTACGTCGAGGGCCTTGCGCCCGCGCGCGATCGTCATGCGTTGGCTGGAAGCGACGGCGGCCTTGTACTCGTCCTGGGCCTTTTGGGCCTTGGCGACCAGGTCCGCGGTGTGCTCGTAGGTCCCGCCGTGGAGGTCCTTCACCGTTTCCAGGCCCAGGACCTCCCAAACGCGGCTGTCCTGGCCGCCGTGGATGACGAAGTAGCGCGGCCGGCCGTCGATGGTCAGCTTGACGAACTGGCCGTTTTGCCCCTCGGGCTGCCCCTTGTTGGTGCCTTTCTGGTTCCCGCTGCCGCCGACGCGCCCGTCTTCGAGCAGGGCGGCGACGTACACGCCGTCGTCGCGGAAGACGTGATTGGTGCCGAAGTAGGTCATGTGGGCCAGGAAGCGGTCGGCCACGCCCATGCACCCGGTCATGCCCCAGAGCCGCCCGGGGCCGGTGATGGGCAGGTTCAGCGCCTCGTGCCAGCGAATCACGTCCGGATAGTCCCAGGCCATCTTGCCGCCGGGGGTCCATTTCACCAGGCTCGGGCCCTTGCGGTTCTGGAAGGTGTAGACCGAGCCGTCCGGGCCGTGCGTCAAGTACCCGCCGGCCAGCGGGTTGCCCACGAGGAACGTCTCTTCGGCCTTGGCGACGTCGTAAACGGGCTGGCCGTTGCCCTTGACCTTAAGCGGGCGCAACACGTGGCCCGTGCGCAGGCGCACGCTCAGGTCCTTGTCCAGCCAGGCAAACGTGGGACTGTGGCCGAGCCGCGGCATGGCCACCACCTCCTCGGCCTGCACGGTCTGGTCGTCGTTGGCGTCCTGCCAGAGGTATTGCCCGTTGGGGTATTTGTCCTTGTCGTCCATGAGCGGGATGCCCTGGCCGCGGTAGAGGCTCCAGCCGTAGGCGACGTTCATCGTGGCGGCGAAGGGTTTGAACAGCTCGCCGTCGCGGCGCATGAGGACGCTCTTGTGCTGGGCGTTGCCCCAGGCGTACTGGCGTCCGTTGTCGGCGGTAATGATCCGCAGCACGCCGCTGTATCCCGATGGGCTGGGGGGCTCCATCATGTTCGGCGCGGTCTTGCGCCAGATGGTGGTGTAGGGATCGCAACGGTACGCCTGCCAGTCGATCTTCCAGAGCACGTGGTGGGCATAGATCACGTCCGGCTCGTCGGGGTTGATAAAGCCGTAGCCGAAGTAGCCGGAGGAGCCGAAGTATTCGTCCAGGTTCTCGCCGCTGGCCGTGTTCCACACCGAGATTCGCTTGGGGCCGTCGGTGGTCTCGGCCACCCACAGGCGGCCCTTGGCATCCAGCGCGACGCCGCCGGGCATGTAGATGCCGCCGGCGTCGTAGCGGCCCACGGCGGGCCGCCCGCCCGGCTTGCCCACGCTGCGCACGTAGGTGCCGCCGGCGTCGAACACGCTGACGTTTTGCAGCCCCCCGCGGTTGGCCACGTACAGGGTTCCGTCGGACGCCACGTCCACGCTGACCGGCTCATCGAGGTGCGTCGTGGCCAGGTCCGTGAGCTTGCCGTCGCTTGCGCGCACGACCTTGCCTTGGCTGATCGCCGCCAGCGAGCCGTCGGGCCGCACCGCCAGGCGCCCGGGCGCGGGCACCTGCCAGGTGGCTTTGACCCGCGCGTCGGCGGCATCGAAAACGCCGATAAGGTCGCGCTGCCCGTAGGACACGTAGAGCGTGCCGTCCCGGTAGGCCAGGCCGGTGACGGCGTTGGTCTCGTCCGAGCCGCCTTCCGGCGCGGCGAAGGACGGCTTACCGTTGGCCAGGCTCATGGGGCGTGAATCCGTGAGGTCGAGGATCATCACGCGGGGATCGGCGTGGAACCCGTGTCCCCCGGCGATGAACAGGCGCTTGCCGTCGGTGGCCATGTGGGTGGCGTTGTGCTTCGAGCCCCACTTCTTGCGCCCGTCGAGATCGACGCGGATGACGCCCCATCCGAACTCGCAGGCGTTCCAGGAGAGGACCATCCCGTCGTCGAGCGCCACGACGGTCTGGGGCGTGCCGTGGTCGCCGCCCCACCCGCCGGTATTGTCGTCGGTGGGGTAGGGCGGCTGCCCGCTGTTGTGCGCGGAGAACCGCCACCGGGTCGTGATGGGCTCGTGATAGATGCCCTTCCACGTGTAGGTGCCCGCCGGCAGGGGCCGGCCCTGGTCGTTCAGGCCGTCCCAGAGCTCGGTGTTTCGGCCGGCGCGGCGGGGCTGTTGCGCCACGAGCAGGCGCACCACCTGGTGGTCCTCGTCGTAGAGCTGGACGGTGACCTCGCTGTCCTCGGGCAGATCGTAGACGAACTTAAGCGGCAGCGGCTTTTCCGGCGGCAGGCCGGCGGTGGCCAATTCCTTGGGCACGCCGTTCTCGGGCCAGAAGATCAGCTTGCCCCAGACCTCGGTGCTCTGGAAGACGAAGCCGGGCGCGCTCATCACGTCGTAGGCCCAGGCCGCGCCGCCGGCGGTCTTCAGCCCGTCGGGCCGCGACCAGAACACGCCCAGCGAGAGGGCCAGCAGGTCGTTGGCCCGGGGCACGCGCCTGAGCTTCATGGTCTTCCACGGGATGCGATACTCGAACACGTAGCCGCCGCCGTCGTCCATCTTGCGGTACGCGGCTTCGTAGTGCTCCGGGGCGATGACCCCTTTCTCACCAAGCCCCGGCTGTAGTGGCTTGGTGAAGCCCATGCCGCGATACATCGACAGGCACGGCTGCCGCCGGTCGGTGAAGTACCAGAGCATCATCGTGGCCACGGGCGACGTGTCGCGGTGCTCCGGGCTAAACGAGCTGTAGCTGAGCGGGTACCCCTCGTCGGGGTCGAGGCTGTAGAAGATCTGGCAGACGTCGGCGTCCCAGGCACGCTCGGGGTCGGTCTCCGGATCGTGGCGGTTCATCATCGGGCTGGTGTCGCGGACCACGCCGCTGACGTAGAGGGCCTCCGCGTCGTACATCATGGCCGTGCGGGCCGACTGCATGTCCTGCGTCTCGGGCACGACGTAGCTGAGGATCCGGCCCGAGAGGTCCCAGTCGTCGAGCTTGGCGTCGATCGTCACCTCGCCCGGCACCGGCGTGACGTAGAGCTGCTTGTGCCGTCCCCGGCCGCTGGCGTGCGCGGCCGCGGCGAGGCAGAGCACCGTGGCCAGCGCGGCGGCGGGGGCTTGCCAGCGGGTCCGAATGGTCGTTCGCACTTGTACGTCCTCCCTGCCTTGTCGTTGCGGCGCGGTGAAACTTGGGATAACATTGTCTGCTTTCCGGCCCCGGTTTTCAATACACGCAAAGATCGGCTGGAGTCCCCTCCGACAACGAAGAAGAAATCATTCGGGAGGCTATCAAGTCATGAGTCAACGAACCTCTTCCTTGAGGCCCGACTCTTGCCCGGCCACGTCACGACGCGGATTCCTCAGGCGCTCGGCCTTGCTGGCCGCGGCGGGGCCGTTGTGGCTCAGCGCACGGCTGCACGGGGCCGAAGCGCCGGGCAATCGGGTTCGCGTCGGCGCGATGGGCACGTCGCGAAACCAGATCGGCGGCGACGGGCGCGGCACGCACCTGGCCAAGCAACTGGCGGCGATTCCCGGCGTCGAAGTGGCCTACGTCTGCGACGTCGACCGGGGCAACGTCGAGAAGGCCATCGCGTCGGTCACGGAGAACCAGGATCGGCGCCCGAAGGGAGCGACCGACTTCCGCCGCATCCTCGACGATGAGTCGATCGACGCACTGGTGATCGCCACGCCGGACCACTGGCACGCTCCGGCCGCGATCGCCGCCTGTGCCGCGGGCAAGCACGTCTACGTGGAGAAGCCGTGCAGTCACAACGCCCGGGAAGCCCTGTGGCTGGTCGAGGCGGCGCGAAAGCACCAACGGATCGTGCAGCACGGCACGCAGCGCCGAAGCTGGCCGGCGATCCGGGAAGCGATCGCCAAGCTGCACGACGGCGTCATCGGGCGCGTGCTCGCCGGGCGGAGCTGGTACTTCAACGACCGGCCGAGCATCGGGCGCGGCAAGCCGGCCCCGGTGCCCGACTGGCTCGACTGGGACCAGTGGCAGGGGCCCGCCCCCCGCGTGCCGTATCGCGACAACGTGGTGCATTACAACTGGCACTGGTTCTGGCATTGGGGCACGGGCGAGGTGGGCAACAACGGCGTTCACACCATCGACGTGGTGCGCTGGGGGTTGGGTGCCGACGCGCCGCGGCGCGTGACCTCGGGCGGCGGGCGCTACCGCTACGACGACGACCAGGAAACGCCCGACACGAACGTAGTCACCTTCGACTGCGGCGACCGGACCATCACCTGGGAAGGCCGTAGCTGGGGCAAGCGAGCCCCCTGGTCGCCGGAAAACGAGATCGCCTTCTACGGCGAGGAGGGCACGCTGGCGATCCACGGCGGGGGCTACCACGTCTACGATCCCGAGGGCCGGGAAATCGACAAGGGCGGGGGCCGCGGCGGCGACGTCGATCACCTGACCAACTTCGTCGACGCCATCCGCGCCGGCGGCAGCCCCAACGCCGAGATCGCCGAGGGCGCCAAGAGCGTCATGTTCTGCCACCTCGCGAACATCGCCTACCGCACGGGACACACGATCGACTACGACGGCCGGCAGCAGCAGATCGTCGACGACGCGGAGACGATGAAGCTCTGGGGACGCGAGTACGAGGAGGGATGGCGGCCGGTGTTTTGACACGGGTGGATAGGTACACACGCACCTCGCTGACTACCAAGGAGCTGCGTTATGAGCCCAGGCAAAGCGAGCATTCTCCTGTTACTCGTGGTGGCGACGGCCGTCCCGGCCGCGGCCAGCGATCAAGACGGCTGGCTGAACGTGGTTACGCGCGATTACCCCAACCTGCTCTACAACCCCGGCGCCGAGACCCCCGGTTGGTTCCGCGAGGGGCAGCCGGCGCTTTGGCAGGACCGGCCCAACTTCTCGCGCGATACGGACGTGGCCCACACCGGCGCAGCCTCGTTTCGCATCGCGGGGCCGGGCCAAGGCTACACGTTTCAGACGGGCGGCGTGGCGCTAAAGCCGAACACCGAGTACGTGGCCTCGGCCTGGGTGAAAACGGAGCGGGTCCGGGGCCCCGGCGTCACGTTGGAGTACACCGCCGCGGCGAAGATCGACCGGCAGTTCGCCCGCGGAACGAGCGACTGGACCCGCATCGAGACCCGATTCACCACCGCTGCACCGTCCCCGCGGGCACATCTTCGCATTCGTTACGAGCTGGACGAGGGCGACGTAGCCTGGGTCGACGACCTCAAGCTGGTCCCGGCGGATGGCCGGATCGATCCGGCCCCGGCCCCCACCATCACCCCGGCCGGCGGCCGGCATCGCGGGGCCGTGACCGTCACCATGGAAACACGACTGCCGGGCAGCGAGATCCGCTACACGGCCGACGGGAGCGAACCGCACGGGCTCTCCACTCTGTATCGCGGCCCGTTCCTGCTCATGGACCGAGTCACGCTTCGCGCCAAGACCTTTCACAACGGCTATCGCGACAGCGACCCGACCGTCGCACGGTTCGACTTGCAGCCGGTCGCCGACGCCGGCGTGCCGCTCTATCCCATCGACTGGAGCCAGACGGTGGACGAGTGGTGGAAAACGCACTGGCTCAACCCCGATTCGCCCGGCGCGGTGACGAAGATCAACAGCCCACGGCCGGTTCTCAACGTGGCGGACGTTCGCGACGCAAGTCCCGCCACGGCCACCGCCGGCATCGCCGAGGCGCTGGCACAACTGCCCGAGCAGGGCGGCACGCTTTGGTTTCCCAAGGACCGGGGCCCTTACGAAATCACCAAGCCCGAAGAGGCCCTGAACAGCTACTACTACTCGCAGGGCGCCGTGCTGATCCATCGCCGGAGCAACGTCCATTTTGTTTCGGACGGCGCCGAGATACGGTGCGCGTCGGCGGTGTTCGGGATCAGCAGCGTCGAATACCACGACGCGAAGATGTTCAACCTTCCGGTCCGCAACTTCTACTTCCGCGATCTCGTCTTCGACGGCCTGGGCAAGGCGGACATCGCGGTGAACTTCATCCACGCCAGCGACGTGCTGATGGACGGCTGCACTTTCCGCAACTTCGCCCCCGTCCGCGAGACCGCCGGCCCGCGGTCGTGGAAGGGCCACCCGGCCCCGGTCGTCGCCACGGCCATGAGCGACAACCTCTGGCTGCGTGGCTGTACCTTCTCGGGCAGCCGTTGGGGCGTTTACTGGGACGGCGTACACAACGGCGGCATCCTCGGCTGCGACTTCCCCGGCCCGTACGCGGCCGGCTGCGTGCTGATCATGACCAACAACGACATGGCCCCCTTTTCGCCGACGCAGCGCAACGCCCAGTACGTGGTGATCGACGGTAACCACTTCCACGGGGGCCGGTCCGGCGTGAACCTGTCGAGCTCCAATTGCCTGGTCGCCGACAACCGGGCCGAGGGCCTGCCGAAGTTTTTCACCCAGCACGGCCGTCCCCGCTCGAATACCCGGCGAGGCGTCATCTACGAGATCTACGGCAACCGCGTGCTGGGCAACACCCTGACGGACGTCCCCGTGTTCACTTCCTGGGCCATGCCCTGCCGTTCGTTCGGCGAGCGGCCCGCCAACCTGATCGCCGCGAACCGGGCCACGGGCCTCGACGTGATCCTGACCCACGACGCCCCGGGCCGCCGCGACCCGCTGGAAAACATCGTCATCCGCGACAACCGGCTTTCCGGTCAAGACCGACCCCAAGTGCGGCTCGACCCGGCCGCCGGCGAATTGATTCGAGACGTCGTCGTCGCGTCGAACGAGCTATCCGGGACGCCGCGCCCGATCATCGCGAATCTCGCGGGCGAACCGGCGGCGTTCTCGGGCGTGGGGTACACGGAAGGCGAGCAGTGAACGGACTTCCGTCGACACGGGGTCGAGCGTGTGCAACAATGTGGCGAACGTCCTGCCGCCTTCCTCCCGCTCCCACCCGACGAGGCCCCATGATTCTGCTCCGCCCGATCGCGTGTCTTCTTGCCCTGCTTCTCTTCGTCAGCGCGGCCCGGCCCGCGGACATTTTCGTCGATGCGGCGGGCGGCACGGACGCCGACCCCGGCTCGGCCGACCGGCCGCTGAAGACGTTGGCCGCGGCGATGGACCGGGCCGCTGGCGGCGACACGATTTACCTTCGGCCCGGCCGGTACGGGGCGATTGAACCGGAAGTCGGCGTCGGCAAGCACGTATTTGCGGAGAAGTACGTGACCATTCAACCGGCTCCCGGGCTCGAGGACTCCCGCGAGCGGATCTCGATCGAGCGGCTCCACTTCGGCGTCCGCTCGGGCCAGCTCACCGGCGAGGGCCGCAAGGGCGTTTACGACGTGTACCTCCGCGTCCGCGGCGTGCGAATCCTCGACGGCGTCTACGTCTACGGCGGGCGCCACCTCGAAGTGATCGACTGCCGCATCGAGCGCACCCCGCCGTGGACCGGCTCCGCGGAGAACATCGAGAAGACCGCCGTTCGCTTCGGGGCCGGCGACGACCTGGCGGTCAAAGACTGCGAAATCACCAACACGGCCGGGGGCGTCGTGCTAAGCGGCTCGCGCAACCGCGTGATCGGCTGCACGATCCACGACATCGCGCACGACGGAGTCCGCTGTGTGAGCAGCAAGGACTCGCTCGTCGAGGGCAACCGCATCTACAACCTCGACGACGGCGTGGACGACGGCGACCCCCGCGGCGTCGGGCCCGACGGCAAGGGGTGGAACCGCCACTGCGACGCCATCCACATCTTCATCCCCGGCCCCGGCATTCCCGGCGCCCAGAACAGCCGCCTTACGATCCGCGGCAACGTGATGTACAACTGCGAGTCGCAGGGAGTGCAGTTCAACAACTACCTGCGGGTCGAGGACCTGTGGAACGAGGACGTGTTGTTGGAGGACAACGTCTTCGGCCCGACGCGGGCCAACGTCGTGAACATCGCCGACCCGGTCGACGGGCTCGTGTTCCGCAACAACACGTTCGTCCGCTTCCCCGAGGGCCGGTCGTTTAGGGGCCGCGGCCGGACCATCGAGTGCAACAACCACACGTTCCGGATCACGCCGAAGTGCAAGCGGGCCCGGGTCTACAACAACATCCTCTGCAACACGTTCAGCATTTCGCCGGGCTGGTTCGCCGGCTACAACCTCATCACCGCCGACAAGCCGCGGGGCCTGCCCGGGCGGTTCGACAAGGTCGCGGCCGATGCGAAGTTCGTCGATCCTGCGGCGTTCGACGGCCGCATCGCCGCGGACAGCCCGGCCGTGGACATGGGCACCCGGCGGTTCGCCGAGCCGGCGATTCACCCCGCCGACATCCACGGCACGCCGCGCGACGCCCGGCCGGATTGCGGGGCCGTCGAGGTGCCGGGCCGCTCGCCGGCGCCCGAGCCGCCGCGGCCCGAGTTCGTGCCGCCGGCCAACGTGTTCGTCGACGACTTCGTCGACGGCAACACGTCGGTCGACCCGTGGCTGGATGGAAAGCACCAGAAGGGGCTGGCCTGGATCGCCCCCGAGGGGCAGCCGCCGTGGCGAATCCAGCCCGCCGGCGACCGGCCGAGCCTTTCGGCCATCGGCCAGGAGGGGCCGAGCTGGATGCTCACCACCGAAGGCGACGACTGGGCCGACGTCCGAGTCCTCTACGAATACTCCAACGCCTACAACCGCCGGGGGGGCGGCGTGCTGCTCCGCGCCGGCGCCGACACGCAAGGCTACCTCGTCGACGTCGTGGGCGGGCGCGTCGTGCGGCGCACCAAGGGCGCCGGCGGGAAGATCACCGAAACCGTCCTGGCCACCGGCGAGGTGCCCGTCCCCCGGACCGGCCCCGGCCGGTGCCACGTCGCCATCCGGACCACCGCCGAGGGCGTTCGCATCACCGCCGACGCCCGGGGCGACGGCACCCCGGAGCTGTCCGCCCTCGACCCCGCCCCCGAAGCGATCCCCGCCGGCCGGCTCGGCGTCTATTGCGACCTGGCCAACCCCTGGCACCGGACCGACGTGGTGGGGATCAAGATCACGGTTGACCGCAAGATCGAGCCTTAACGACCGCATAAGGCGGGCGCGGTCGAGCCGCTGAGGGCCATAGAGTTTTCTGAGCCGCCTCGCACTTCAAATCGGACGGATTGGGCAATCCGTCCCACGGCATTCTCCAACAGGACCGCTACTTCAGCGGCGGCTCGAACACGTCGAAGGCGGCCACGGCGATCGGGCCGTTGCCTTGGGCTACGAGCTTGAGCGTGTGCGGGCCGTTTTCGAGGTTCTGAGCGAGGCGCAGGCGGAACTTGCCGGGCGGGGCGGCGGCGAAGTCGACTTCGGCGACGGTGCAGCGGGTGACCTCGAAGGTGAAGCGGTCGCCGGTGCGGTTGGTGGCGGCGGCCCGCCACATGGCCGGGTCGATGGTGATCTGGCCCGATGTGCTGGTAAACGGCTTGGTGTTGTTGCCCGTGCCGTCGGGGCCGGTGACGCTGCCGACCAGGTCGTAGTCGCCGGTGTCGCTGGTCATGGTGATGGTCCATTGCTGCGGGACGATTTTTTCGGCCGGGCCGAGGCCGACGGCGTGCGGGCAGCGGTCGCGCGGGGGCATGGGCGGGTGCGGGACGTTCTTGGCGTCGGGCTGGACGTAGCTGGTGTAAAACACCGGCAGCTCGCCGGACGGACGGCCGTCGATGAGCACCGCGGCCTTGCCCCCGTTGGGGAACGAATGGCCGATCAAGTCGATCCGGTTGCCGGTGAAGGCCACTTCGAGGCTCCCGTCGCTCGTCAGCCGGCTGGCGGTGGTTGCGGCGGCGTCGGCGGCGGGGGTGGGCATCCAGTTGCCGGTGAGCGTGACCGACGCCGACGTGACCTCGATCCGCCGCTCGCGCGACCGGGGATCGTACCCCGGCTTCTCAGCCGCGTGAAAGTGCCGGGCGATGTTCTGCACGGTGCAGTCGGCGGCGAAGCGGGTCTCGTGGACCGAGTCGGCCAGCATGTTGTCGGGCACCAGCCCGGCCGCCAGCATGTACTCGGTCAGCTCCCGGCGGTTCTCGACGAACTCGACGCCCAGGCGCCGGCACATCTCGCGCATGGCCGCGAAGTCCTGGTGCGTCGTATCCGCGTCGGGGTCGGGCCACACCGGCTTCTGCGGCGTGACCCAGTGCAGCGTGCCCACGATAATGTCGGCCGTGGTGTTGCGGCGCAGCTCGGTGATGAGCTGCTCCAGCTCCTCCGGCTTGCCGAAGTTGTAGAGGAGCACGACGTCGGGTTGGTCGGGGATCACCAGGTGCCGGGCCCAGCCGCGGCAGTAATGGTACGACGTCGAGCAGCCGGCCTGCTTCTTGTAGACGATCTCCGGGGCGTCGGGAAACCGCTCGCGGATGAGACCTTTGAGGCGCTCGCCGTTGCCCAACCCGTTGGTGAAGCTCGAACCGATCGCCCAGACGAGCAGCGGGCGCGGCGGGTCGAAGCCCTTCTGGAGCTTTTCGACCGTGAGCACCATGTTCGACCCGTCGTCGGGCCGGGCGGGCGCTTGATAGGGCGGGGCGTCCTTGGGCGGGTCGGGGGACGGCTGGGCAACGGCCGGCGCGGCCAGGGCCGCCGCCAGCACCACGCAGCGCCAAGCGGCCCGGGCGATCGCGGAGTACGACACGGGTTCTACCTCCCGTTCGAAACGTTTTCAAGGTAATCGACGTGGTTTCGGCCGCCGTTGGCGTTGTCCTTGCGCGGGCGCCAGAGCTTGCTGACGATGTCGATGTCGCCGTCGCCATCGAAGTCGGCGGCCACGGCTTCGTGCCCGCCCAGGTTGGCGTCGAGCACGACGCGCTCGGCGAACTTCCCCCCTTTGCCGTCCGTGTTTTCCCAGACGAACCAGCGGGGCGGCCTGTCGCCGGCGATGTGCTCCATCTCGCAGGTGAACACGTCGGGGTCGCCGTCGTTGTCGAAGTCGGCCACGGCCAGGGAGTGGTAGGCGCCCCGGGCCGCGTCGTCGCCGGGCTGCAGCTCGTGACGCTTCCACGAGCCGCCCCGGCCGTCGGTGTTTTCCAGCCAGGCGATGCGCCCGGCCTTGATCTCGTTCTCGGTCATCACCAGGTCGTTGTCGCCGTCGCGATCCACGTCGAGCACCGCGCACCGCGTGGCCAGCGGGAAGGGCCGGCCGGGATTGCCGAAGGGGACGTTCTCATGGACAACCCAGCGAGTGCCGCGGCCCTCGGCGTTCTCGAACCAAAGGTTCGACCGCACCACGTCCAGGTCGCCGTCGCCGTCGAGGTCGCCCACGCCGATGCCGGCGTGGACCGACGGGCCGACGTCGTGCCGCTGCCAGGGCTGGCGCGGGTCGGCGGGAATGCCGTACCAGCGCAGATTGTTCTTGTCGGACATGGTCAGCACGTCCGGCCGGCGGTCGCCGTCGACGTCGGCCACGACCACGTCGTGTACGGTGCCCAGGTCTTTGTCGAACACGATGCGTTCGAAGGGCTCGGTGCGCGGCCGGCCGGTGTTGCGGTACCATGCGCCGCCGGCGACGAAGTCGACCCAACCGTCGGCGTCCACGTCGAGCACCGCCCCGCCGACCTCCGAGGGGGACTGCTCGCCAAGCCGGTGCCGCACCCAGCGGTCGGGGGCCTCCATGCGATACCAGAGGATCTCGCCCCGGCTGCGGCCGGTGACGTAGTCGGGCCGGCCGTCCCGATCCAGGTCGGCCACGGCGGTCTGTCCCCACGCGGAGCCGGGCAGATCGCGGTCGACGAAGTGATGGCGGAACGCCACGTCGCCCCCGGCAGCGGCGAACCCATGCAGCAAGCCCAGCACCAACCCGGCGGGCAGCACGCCGGCCGGGCGCGGCCGGCTTCTCGTCAACACGGGCATCGAGTCCATCGGGGCCTCCTGCGCCGCTTCGGCGCCAGTGGCGGTGTTGCGCCTCAGTATACAACGAAGAAGGGGGCCGCGTATATCTTGCCGGAACGGCCCGGGGGGCTTCGCACAGAGCATACCTGGTCCCTTTTTCGCTGCCCGGGCTCGCGGCGGGCGTGTTGCTATTGGTTGAGCGTTTTGGCAAGATGGTCCTCTCAGCACTTCCTTCCCCGGAGAGAGGCCCAGCCATGATTCACCTTCCTCGCTTGTCCGCGGTCCTGGCCATTGCCCTGGCCGCGGGGTACGCCGCCCCCGTTTGGCCGGCCGACAGGCCCAACGTCGTGTGGATCGTTTCAGAGGACAACTCGAAGCACTACATGAAGCTCTTCGACCCGGCCGGCGCGGCCACGCCGAACATCGACCGGCTGGCGGCCGAGGGCCTGGTCTTCGACCGGGCCTTCTCGTGCGGCCCGGTCTGCTCGGTCGCCCGGACCACGCTGGCCACCTGCGTGTATGCCCCGCGACTGGCCACGCAGTACCACCGCAAGACGCAACCGGCGTCGATGCCCGACGGCTGGCGCATGTTCCCGGCCTTCCTGCGCGAGGCGGGCTATTACACCACCAACAACGCAAAGAAGGACTACAACGCGGTCGAGGGCCCCGGCGTGTGGGACGAGTCGTCCCGCAAGGCCACGTGGCGCAACCGCCCCGCGAAGGACACGCCCTTTTTCCACATGGAGAGCCACGGCGTTTCCCACGAGAGTTCGTTGCATTTCTCCGAGAAGCAAATGGACGCCGGCTCGCTGGAAACCGATCCGGCGACGGTCACCATCTGGCCCTACCACCCCGACACGCCGCTGGTGCGCTACACCTACGCCCGCTACCACGACCGTATGCGCGGCGTGGACGAAATCGTCGGCCGCACCGTTTCCAAGCTCGCCGAGGACGGCCTGCTGGAGGACACGTTCATCTTCTACTTCGGCGACCACGGCGGCGTGCTCCCCCGGAGCAAGGGGTACATCTACGAGAGCGGGCTGCACGTGCCGCTCGTGGTTCGCGTGCCGGAGAAGTGGAAGCACCTCGTCGACGCCGACCGCGGCACGCGTGTGGAGGGCTTTGTCAGCTTCGTCGACTTCGGTGCCACCGTGCTGAACGTGGCCGGCGTGGCCGTGCCGGAGTACATGGACGGCAGGCCGTTTCTCGGCGCGGGCGTCGAGATGGACGAGGTCAACGCCCGGGACGAGGCATTCGGTTACGCCGACCGGTTCGACGAGAAGTACGAGATGTGCCGCTCGTTGCGCAAGGGCCGGTACAAGTACATCCGCAACTACCAGGGCTATTACCCCGACGCCCTGCAAAACAATTACCGCTACCGGATGCTGGCTTACTCGCAGTGGCGCGAGATGTACCGCGAGGGTAAGCTCAACGCCGTCCAGCGGCAGTTCTTCGAGGCCAAGCCGGCCGAGCTGCTCTTCGACCTGGAAGCCGACCCTCACGAGGTGAAGAACCTCGCCGCCGAGCCGGCGTACGCCGACACGCTTAAGGACCTCCGCCGGCGGCTCCGCGAGCGGGTGAAGTCCCTGCCCGACTTGAGCTTCTACCCGGAGAACGTCATGGTGGCCGAGGCCCTGGACGACCCGATTGCCTTCGGGCGCGAGCACGCCGAGCACATCGCCGAGCTGGTCGACGTGGCCGACCTGGCCCTGCTCCCGTTCGAGGATGCCCGACCGAAGCTGGCCGCGGCGCTGAAGTCCGACGACCCGTGGACCCGCTATTGGGCGCTGACGGCCTGCGCCGTGTTCGGAAATGGGGCGGCATCGCTGGCCGACGAGGCGAAGGCGGCGCTTAAGGACCCGGAGCCGCTGGTGCGTCTCCGCGCGGCCGAGTTCCTGGCGATCGTCGGCGCGGCCGACCCCCGGCCGACGCTTCTGGAAATCCTCCGCACCAGCGACTCCTACCTCGTGGCCGCGATCACGCTCAACAGCGTGACGTACCTGCAGGACTTCAAGGGCTTCGACTTCGACCTCACTCCTAAGGACGTCAAGGCCACGGGCAACAGCATCGGCCGGCGTCTGGAGTACCTCGGCCGGCCGGCGGCGCGCGGGACCGCGAAGGGAAAACGCAAGACCAAGTAAGCGCCCATCCGACGATTCTCGACGATTGAAGGGAGCGTCATCATGCTACGACACCGTCAAGCCGCTTCAGCCTGCGGGTCGCTTCTGCTCGGACTGGCGTTGGCCGCGCCTGCTTCCGCCGGTGAAGCGACGCGACAGGGACGTGAAACCGAAACCGCCCGCCGGATCCTCGACGAGGCCGGCGTCAAGGGGGGATTGATCGTCCACGTGAGCTGCGGCGACGGCAAGCTCACCGCCGCGCTTCGGGCCAACGACGCCTATGTCGTGCAGGGGCTTGACGCCGACGCGGCGAACGTCCGCAAAGCCCGGGAGCACGTCCGATCGCTCGGGTGCTACGGCCCCGTGTCGGCCGACGTCTTCGACGGCCGGCGGCTCCCCTATGCCGACAACCTGGTGAACCTCATCGTCGCGGAGGACCTGGGGCAAGTGCCCCGGGACGAGGTCCTTCGCGTGCTCGCCCCCCGCGGCGTGGCGATGATTGCCGAGGACGGCCGGTGGACGAAAACCGTCAAGCCGTGGCCCGACGAGATCGACGACTGGACGCACTACCTGCACGGCCCGGACGGCAACGCGGTGGCCGACGACTCGGCCGTGGGCCCGCCGCAGCACATGCAGTGGGTGTCGGGCCCCACCTACGCCCGCAGCCACGAGATCAACTCCAGCATGGCGGCCATGGTCTCCGCCGCCGGGCGCCTGTTTTGCATCTGGGACGAGGGGCCCACGGGCGTGACGGTCAAGCGGTTCCCGCCGCGGTGGTCGCTCATCGCGCGGGACGCTTTCAACGGCACGGTCCTATGGAAACGCCATATCCCCGACTGGGGGTGGCGCCAGTGGCACGCCCCACCGCGATGGGACAACCCGCGAGAGCGGGCGAAGATGCTGCGCCACTTGCCCCCCACGACGCCCCGCCGCCTGGTCGCCGCCGGCGACGAGCTGTACGTCACGCTCGGCTACCGGGCCCCGGTTTCCGTGCTCGACGCCGCCACGGGCGAGGTGCTGCGCGAGATTGCCGGCACCGAGCTGACCGACGAGATCCTGGACGCCGGTGGCACCCTGGTGCTCCGCGTGCGCGTGCCCGACAGCCCGCCGGACATTGACGTGTGGGACGTCATGCCCAACCCTCAGCAGGGCCGCGTGATGGCCGTCGACGCGAAGACCGGGGGCCGGCTGTGGCAGAGTCCGCCCGAGCCCATGGCCCCCTTGACCCTGGCCACCTGCGGCGGCCGGGTCTTCTATTCCAATTACCGCCAGGTCGTCTGCCTCGACCGGGCGACCGGCAAGGAGCTGTGGCGGAGCGAGCCGGTCGAGAGCGGCACCGGGCACCGGGGCACGGGCGGCACCCTGGTCGCACACGAAAAGGCCGTGCTCTACGCCCACGTGCCCGCCTCGGGCCGAAACTACCACGGGCAGCTCCGCGCCTTCTCCCCGGAAACGGGCGAGCTGCTCTGGGAGGGGCCCACCTACGCCGGGCCCGGGGTGACCAACCCGCCCGACCTGTTCGTGGCCGACGGGCTGGTCTGGGTCGGTGAGACCCGCGTGCCGGTCAACAACGCCCAAACCGCCACCACGCGCCAGGGCTTCGACCCGGCCACCGGCGACGTGGTCCGCGAGGTCTCCGTGCCGAAGCTGACCAGCCCGGGCCACCACTTCCGCTGCTACCGGAGCAAGGCCACCGAACGGTTCCTGCTGCTGCCCAAGCGGGGCGTCGAGTTCCTCGACCTGCGGGAAAAGGACCACATGCGGCACGACTGGCTCCGGGCCCCGTGCATCTACGGCACGCTGCCGGCCAACGGCCTGCTCTACGTCGCCCCGCACCAGTGCGTCTGCTACCCGGGCGTGCAGTTGGCGGACTTCAATGCCCTCGCCGCGGCGCAAAAGGGCGAGGGAGACCCGCGCCGAACACCCGACCCGCGCCGAACACCAAGAGACCGCCTGACGCGCGGGCCGGCGTACGCAGAACTCTCCACTCTCCACGCTCCACTCTCCGCTCCTTCCGACTGGCCGACTTACCGCCACGACCCCCGGCGAAGCGGCTGTGCGCGAACCGCGGTGCCCGACCGGCTGGTGCAAAAGTGGGAGGTCCGGCTCGGCGGGAAGATCACGCCGCCGGTCGTGGCCGACGGGCGCCTGCTCGTGGCGGAGCGGGACGCCCACACGGTCCATACCCTCGACGCTAAGAGCGGGCGTCCGCTCTGGAGCTACACAACCGGGGGGCGGATCGACTCGCCGCCCACGCTGTTTGGGCCGCTGGTCCTGTTCGGCTCGGCCGACGGCCGGGTCTACTGCCTGCGTGCGGCCGACGGCGAGGAGGTGTGGCGGTTCCTGGCTGCCCCGTGCGACCGCCGGATCGCGGCGTTCGGTCAGGTCGAGTCGGCCTGGCCGGTCCACGGCAGCGTGCTGGTCCAAGAGGACGCCACTTCGGACCCGCCGCGGGCCGTCGCCTATTTCACCGCGGGCCGTTCGTCGTTCCTCGACGGCGGGATCCGCGTCTATGGTCTCGATCCGCGTACGGGCGAAGTGCTCCACGAGACGTGCCTCAGCGGCCCGCGCCCGAACCCGTTTGAGGACACCGGCACGGCCGGCTACATGGACGGGGCCAGGTCGGACATCCTCACCAGCGACGGGGCCGACCTGTACCTCTTCCAAAACCGGTTCCGCGGCGATCTGGCGCGCATCGAGGCGCCGATGCAGGACACGCGCGCCGAGGGCGGCGGCTGGCGCATCTTCCCGGCGTTTCCCGGACGCGGCGCCGAGGGGCGGCACCTCATCACCACCAGCGGGTTCCTCGACGACGCCTACAACGAGGGCCACTACTGGACGTACAGCCGCCGCTGGCCCGGCTGGGACCGAAAGATGGGGCGCGTGCCCTGCTACGGCCAACTCCTGGTCTTCGACGAACGCACGGTGTTGGGCGTCCACGTCTTCACCGACAGCATCCGCGTGCGCCGCGGGTTCACGCCCGGCGCAAAGGGCTACCGGCTGTTTGCCCGGGACCACGACGCGGAGAAGGACACGTGGTCGGTCCACGTGCCGGTCCGCATCCGGGCGATGGTGCTGGCCGGCGAGAAGCTGTTCGTCGCCGGGCCGCCCGACGTGATCCCCGACGACGACCCCCTGGCCGCCTTCGAGGGCCGCCTCGGCGGGCGGCTCTGGGGTGTATCCGCGACGAGCGGCGAGAAGCTCACCGAGCTGCCGCTTCAGACAGTCCCCGTCTTCGACGGCATGGCCGCCGCCGGCGGGCGGCTGCACCTATGCGGAGCCGACGGGCGGCTGATCTGCTTCGGTTCCGAGACCAACGATTGAACTTCCCCGGGTCCCCGTTTCCCCACCAAACAGGAGGCAACCAGCCATGCAACCGAACCGATGCGCCGCCCGCTGCGGCCAGCACCAGCACGTCCACCGCCGCGACTTCCTCGCCACGTCGGCCTCGCTGGCGTCGGCTTCGTTGTTGGGGGGATGGCTCCTCGACGCCGCCCCGGCCCGGGCCGAGAAGATCGAACCCCAGGGGCCCGGGGCCAAGTGCGTTCCGGTGGTGCGGGCCTGCTTCGTGCGCCGCAAGGGGGACTACGGCATGAGGTGGCCCGGCGCGGTCTACGACGGCGAGGCCGCGCGCAAGAAGTACACCGACCTGCTCGCCGCCGAGGCCAAGAAGCTGAACCTCAAGCTCGACCTGCGCCCCGAGCCCATCTACTCCGCCGCGGAGGCCGACCAGTGGATCGCCGAATCGCAGGCCGCCAAGCCGGACGGGCTGCTGGTCGTGCTCTTGGACCGGCAGGAGCACGCCTGGCCGACCGCGAACAAGGCGATCGACACGAAGATCCCCACGGTCGTCTTCTCGCCGGTGGGCAGCTCGTTCACGACCAACACGGCCGGGCCGTCGAAGAAGCCCGGCTGCTTTATCTGCTCGACCGACGACTTCGACCAGGTCCGCTACGGCATGAAGATGCTCCACGCCCTGGCCAAGATGCGGGCGACCCGCTGCCTGGTCATCCGGGGGCGCAAGCGGTTCGATTCCGAGATCGCCCACCTGGGCATCCAGCTCCGCCACGTGCCCGCGGGCGCCTTCATCGAGGAGTACAACGCCACCCCGGTTGACGACGAGATCAAGGCCATGGCCGCCGAGCTGATCAAAGGGGCCAAGGCCGTCGTGAGCGGAAGCGAGCAGGACGTGATCAACGGGATCAAGAGCTACCGGGTCGCGGCCGAGCTGCTTGCGCGCGAGGAGTGCGACGCGATCACCATGGACTGCCTGGGGGCCCTGGGCCGGCTCGAAGTCAGCCTGCCGTGCATCGCCTGGTCGAAGATGAACGACGACCGGATACCCGCCGCCTGCGAGGCCGACCTGGGCGCTGTGGCCAGCCACGTCATCGTCCAGTACCTGTTCGACCGGCCGGGCTTCCAGCAGGACCCGGTGGCCGAGACCGCGAAGGAAGCGATCATCGGCGCCCACTGCTGCTGCGCGACGAGACTGAACGGCTTCGACGCCCCGCCCGAGCCCTACGACATCCGCCACCACCACGCCAACCGCGACGCCACCGCGCGGCCGATCTGGAAACTGGGCCAGCGCGTCACGTCGGTCGACGTGCTGTTGGCCGGCCGGGACGTCGCCCCGAGCATGATCATCTCGTCGGGCGAGGTGATCGAAAACGTCTCGGTCCCCCCGGCCGGCGGATGCGTCGTCTCGGTGATGGTCAAGTTCGACAACGTCACCGACGTGCTCGCGTACCCCGGCTTCCACCAGATCTTCTTCTACGGCGACTTCAAGCGGGAGCTCGCGCAGTTCTGCCAGATGGCGGGGATTCAGGCGAAGGTTGTTTGAGGTTTGCTTTGCGGCCGTGCCGGGCGGTCTACGCCGACGCCCGGGGGCCGCACGTACTGGCCCGCCAGCCTAAAGCCTCTTTGCGCCCGGTTCATGAAGGACTGGAGTCGGGTCTCGTTTCGTTCGCGTTCGCGGCTGGTCTTGGCTTTGGCAGATAACGTCACGCATCACCGGGCCGCCGCCAAATGACTCTCCATTCATAACCAACCGGCTATACCGCATTTAGGTTGCGCGAAAACGCTCAGCAAGAGTTGCGATGCGTTCCCCATCGACAAAGACAGTATTGTTACGCGCTGCGTTGTTCTCAATGGACTCACAAATCTTCTCAATCGCGTTGTTCGTGAACTGACCCGAAATCACGATCGCGAGTTTGGACAGGCGTTGTTGTTGACGCGTGTAGATATCATGAAACGGCATGGTAAAGGCATCAGTGATCTGTCCAAGGATGCCGTCGATATCGGAGTTTGCACCACCTGACACGTCACCGTATTTGACCTGTGCACCCCAATGTTCGAGATCACCAAACTCCGTGATTCGGGCAAACAGCACGTCGCGACCAAATTCCCGTTTGCCATGATTGTAGCGTACGTTCTGAAAGCCGAGCTTCCGTATTAGCGGAATGACTGTCCGGAGTGTGAATTCTTTCTCATTGTCGGCGTGGGCAGGTGCCCATAGTTGGCCACCAACGCGAAGCTCAGCAGCACCCTCAATCTGTTCGACCAACTGCACCGCCAATTCAATAGCAGTTGCGCACTCATCACCGTCAAATTCACATGAATACTGCAATGATATCCAGTTGCCTTCATCTTCGTAGTGCTTGAGAGTGAGGTTCTCCATTTCTCCCGCGAGTTCGCTCACGACATCGCGTTTCGCTTCCATGTACGGCTTGAATCCGACGAGACCGTCCCAGTACTTGCGAGTTCCGCTGTCGTCGACGTCGATTCGCACCTTGTCATCAGCGATCTTTGTGAGCCGCATCGGGACGCTGTCGAGGAACACAATCGAATCCTCGTGGCGGTTGCAGATGTCGAACGAGAGATCGGACGGAAGATCAGCTACTTTGAGATCGGCCGTAAGAGATTTCGGAAGGAACCACGTTTCGCCGTCGTCACTATCGAGTGACGTGTCACCGATGGAAACGGCGTCAACCTGGTCGAATTCGTCCCGCGTTACTTCCATCAGAGGTCATCCTGTGCGGCATAACTATTGTTTGCTGCGCAACACGATAGGCCAAATCGAGGACGCCCGTGCGCAACAACGCCCGTCCCGATGGCGATGATTGTAGCACACAAGTCGTGGGGGGGCAACGCCTTGGGTACTCGCGGTGATTCTCGGCCGCTCGTCACTCGCTCGGCGGGGCCGGCTCGCGCTCGACTTCGTATTGCCGGTGCGGCTCGGTCGCTTTGCGGATGCGGAAGCCGGGGCGCTTCGAGAAGCTCTCGTGGACGGATTGCGCCTTGGCGGGATCGTAGGGGCCGTGGTGGGCGTGGAGGAGGTAGCGGAGGGTGAGGGGGGCGTCGCGGGTGATGGTGTAGCCCTCGTTCATGCAGAACGCGGCGCCGATCCAGCCGTCGGAGCGGACGTGCCAGGCGGTGGGGTAGCGGGGGTTGGTCGGGTGGTCGAAGTAGGTGATGCCCTCGACCACGGCCTTGCGATCGGGCCCCTGGCTCACGCCGACCGGGCCGCTGTAGTCCATCCATCGGGCGGGCTTGCCGAAGATGGCTTCCTCGCCCTGTTGGCCCTCGCTGTTGGTGAGTTGCCCGCCGCCGAAGTGGACCGAGACGGTCTTGGCCACGCGCACGGCCAGCAATCCGAAGTTCGTCTTGCCCAGCTCGACCGATTCGGCCCGGGCGGGGGGCCGCATGGTGATCTGGATCTCCAGGGCGTGCTCGCCGCCCTCGAAGGGCACCAGCGCCGCCACCACGTCCTGCTCCAAGAGCTCGCTGCCCTGGCCGTCGCACCAGCCGCTTTTCGACGCCATCACCGCCTCGTCGTCGCCGTCGCGGTAGCAGTACCAGTGCTTCTGCCGCACCCGGGCCTCGGTCCGGTCGCTCCAGAAATCCACCCCGCCCACGTCGTGATGGGCGAACCAGACCGAACGGTGGTGGTCGTGGTTCGGGGCGCCCGGGTGGCCCATGCGCGTAAGCGACGTGCCCGACGGGCCGCTCAGCGGATAGAAAAACGGCCGGGGATACTCCGCGCCGAAGTGCCAGCGGGTCTTCTCGACGCCGTCGATCCGAAACGACACCTGGTTCCCGGGCAGCGGCACCAGCTCGCAACGCTTCAGCGCGAACGGCTCCTCGGCCGCGGCAGGAGCCAGACCGGCGAGGCACGATAACGCGATGGAAAGGGCGAGGGGAGGAAGCGGTTTCATGGCGGGGATCCTCTGTGCTGGGGAACGCCGAGTTTCTGTGCCCGTGACGTGAGCGGGATTCTCTGCGAAAGTGCGAAAGTGCGAAATCGCGAAAGCCATGCGCGGGGGCATGAATCGCCGCCGAGTTCGTGGTTTCGCCCTTTCGTCGTTTCGCGGTGATCGAATCGGGGGGACATGGGAAAACCAAGTTGAGTGCCTTTGGAGTGCGGCGATTCATCGCCGCTTTCGTCGCTGCTCCCGCCCGTCGCGCCCGCCGGGCATTTGTGCCGAGAACATGGCTGCATCGCGCGGGTCCAGACGCACGGTCACGCGGGCGTCGGTGAGCTGGACGGAACGTGCCCGGCCGCCGACGCGGCGGAGCGTCGCCGGCGGGCGGGTCGCGCCGGGGAGGTCCAGCGTGCTTTGCAGCTCGAACGGCGTCGGGTTGCAGACGATTAGAAACAGCTCGTCGCCGTTGCGCCATACGGCATAGTGTACGTGGTCCCGGTCGCCCATGAACAGGGGAACGACGTCCCGGCCGCCGAGGAAGTCGGCAAAGGCGTCCATCTCGCGGTGGTCTTGGACGATCTGCCGGAACAGCGGCTCGTAGTACGTGCCGGGCGTCTGGCCGGTCCAGTACTTGATCATGCGGTGGCCGTAGATCAGGGCGAGGTAGTGCTGGCATCGCATCTCGTCGGGCGAGGGCGGGCGGCCTTCGCGGTTGCCCCCGCGGATGACCGACATCCAGGAGGTGATGGGGATGCCGTGCTCGGCGGCGTCGCGGCCCCAGACCTGGTAAAGCATGGCCCCGTATTGCAGCGTGTGGTTCCAGGGTGCGCTCCACGAGCGGGCAAGCCCGAACGGGTAGAACGCCCCGGACATCACGTCGATCGCCCGGTAGGTCCCGTTTCCGCCGCGCCCGGCGAGGATCGAGGCCCCGCCCCAACCGAGGTTCATGGCGTGGTAGGGGTCGGCCTGGCGGGCACGGCGGTAGAGGTCGAGGCAGGTCGCGGTGTCGCCCTGCGGCTCGTCGATCAGGTACCAGCAGGCGATGCGGGGATTTTCGCGCTCGGCCCGGATCTTCTCGACGGCCCGGTCGATCTTCTCCGGCGGCATGGCGTGAGCGGACATGGCCCCGGCGATCCAGGCCCGATCGTCGTTGGCGGCCGCCTGGGCGTGCGAGACCCACCGGCGGCTCCGCGAGCGGAGGATCGTCCACTTGCCGTCCACCCGAAAACAGCCGGTGACGCGGTTGACCTGGACGCCCCAACCGACCGGCTCGCGCCGCGTCAATCGGTCGTGGGCTTTGGCCACCGTGCGGCCGTCGTCCGATAGGAACTCGGCCGCCAGCCGGAGGTCGCCCAGCGGCAGCTTGGTGAGGTCGACCGACATATAGCGCTTCGCACCCGCGGCAATCGTGTCGTCGCCGACCAGCTTCACGGGATAGCGTTTGCCGTCCTGTGATGCCTCGAACCGGACCGTGGTGTCGTCGGGCAGCTTCGACTCGACGAGCACCCGGCCCTGCCGCTCGGCCATGTAGTAAGTCAGCTCGGTGCGGATGCGTACACGGGCCAGCAGCGAGTTGTAGCGGTCCTCGAGCACCACGCGGCGCATCATCTGGCCGAGCACCAGGTCCGTGTCGCGCAGCTTGACGGTGGCCAGGACCTGATAGAGGCCCTCGTCGCTCCATTTCCGGGAGAAGCCGGGCAAGCGGATCACGGTCTGCGGCCCCGTCAACGTGGTGCGAACTCGCTTCAACTGCCCCTGGCCCCGCAAGTCCACGATGCTGTACGTCGCCGCCCGCTCGTCCGGCTCGGGCTTGACGAGCCGCACTTCGACGTCCACGTCGAGCTGCTCCCGGCCGGCGGGGACGTTTCGAGCCAACGCGAGCACCACGCCGACCGAATCGTCCGGGCCGCACTCCAACCCGGCATCGACCATGCGTAGCATGTCTTCGTAGGGTTGTTGGGCTGACATCCCCTTCATGCCAGTAAGCCGGCCGAAGAAGTACCGCGTGCCGTTTTCCCGCTTGGGATGTTGGATAAACCACCCCTGGCGAAGGACGGCCCGGGCCGGCGACCAGGCGTAGGTGACGTTGTCGGCCGTGCGACCGTAGAAGTTGACGCCCCAGAAGTCGCTGTCGATGTTCAAGTCCATCGAGGAAACGGGCAGGGCCAGCTCCGCGGTCCACGTGTCGCCGTCCACCGCGACTTTCCCTTGCCACGGCCGGTTCCAGGGCCGGTCCATCGTGGGGGTGATCGTGTCGGTCACTTCGTCGGAGTAGAACCCCCAACCCTGGTTCTCGAATCCGCCGCTGAAGAACTTCTCGGCGGGCCCGAACCGGTGGCTGAACCCTTTGCCCTCGATCTTCGACCCGTCTTTGCCCAGCATGAAATCGAGGAAGCTCCGGTCGGGGTGGAGCAGCTCGGGCTTGAGACAAACGCCCACGGCGGGGCCCTTGAGCGTGACGGGCAGGTCCCCGGCGTGGTTCGACGTGCCGCCGCCGTCGCCGTCCCAGCGGAAGGCCACGTAGAGCGCGTGCCCGTCGCGGCAAACCCGGGCGGTGAGATGCGGGTTCTCCTCCTCGGCCCGGCGAAACTCCAGGAACCGTTCGATCACGGTCGCTTCCTGCCAGGCCGGGTCGTCGAGCTTCCCGTCGATTGTCGGCGGCTGGTCGACGAGCGGGCAGCCCGCTTCCGGCGGATCGGGCAAGCTGTCGGAGGTTCGCGGGAGCCGCGTCTCGAACGGGGTAAGCTCCGCGTCGCGCGAAGGGACCCACTGTGTTTCGGGCTTCTCGAACCCCGCGTTGGCCAGCCGATTCGCGCCGCCCGTCTTCACCACGAGGTCGTCGAACCACGCCGTCCCCCGCCGGCCGGCGTAGCAGGGCGTGACGAAGATCCGCTCGACGGGGCCTCGCCCGGTGACGGTGATCTCCCGGTACGTCCACTCGCGGCCCGCGTCGGCGAAACGGAGCGTCTCCCGGGCCAGGACCGGGTTGAGCTTTGCCTCATCGCCGGCGATGGCCCGTGGAATCCGCCGCGGCAGGCGACGCAGGCGCTCGCGGATGGCCTCCACGTCCGGCTTGCGGTAGGGGCCGTACGCCTCGACTCGGACGGCCGGGGCGTCCGCCGGGTCCTCTTCGCCGGCGTTGCCGCCGCGCGGAACTCCCTCGGTCTTGCACCACGCGCCGACGACGATCGGCTCTTCGGTCGGCCTGTCGAGCTGTATGAGTTGGCGCCCGCCGGAAAGCGGCCGGTCGTCGCCCGGGCGGCCCGCCGCACGGAGGCTGAACCGTCCGCCGTGGGCCGTGCCGGTGTCGCGGTCGTAGTGCAGGTCGAAGTCCTGTTGCCAGTGCTCGGCCCCCGCGCGTTTTGTCGGCCGGGTCGCTTCGAGCTGGACGCCCGCGATCCAGCAGGGGCCTTGCTCGGGGCCGTGGAAGGTGGTCTTGACGACCCCTTCGCCCCAATCGCCGCCGGGCCGGGGCGAACCGGTGGTCACGCTGTAGCGCCGCCACCGGTCGGAGAGCGTGAAGACGGCCTCTTTGTGTTTCAGCGAGACGCCCACCTGCACGCCGCTGCGGCTCCCTTTGGCATAGAACGAGAGCGTAGCCCACTCGCAGGGGCCGGAGATGCGGGCGTTCTTCTGGAGCGGCATCGGCGCGGAGAGGCGCAGGGCCTTGCCGCTCGGCGCCGTGGGATCTTCCTCGACGGCGAACAGCTTCGGGCAACTGATCCCACGCGACTCCTTGTCCCACTCCGGTCCTACCCGCGGCGACCAGCCGTTCGGCAACCCCGGCAGCGTGCAGTCGAACGGCTCGCTCCAGAAGACCCGGCCCGGGGGCGGCTCGGCCTGAGGTTCGGCGGCCGGTGACGGGGCCGCCAGGCACCACCAGGCCAGTGCGAAGCCCACCAGCGCGAGATGCAATCGACGTAGTGCAGCCATTTCGTCGGCCATCGGTCACCTCCTACCAAGATCGATCGTGCAGGTCTCCTCGGCCGCCCAACTCTTGTCGATTCGCACCACACGGCGGTTGTAAGTGTCGTTGGCGTAGATGTGGCCGTCCGACACGCCCACGCCGGTCACCCAGGCGAAGGGGATCTCCGGCCGGGCCACCGTGGGCCGGTTCTGCTTGCCTTCCTTCACGTTGGGGTTGACGTACTGCGAGTCGAAGTTGCCGTACCGGCCGAACTCGACGATACGATTGCCGGCGTTGTCGACCAGCGTGACGGTGTTGGTCACGGCGTTGGCAAAGCAGACACGGCCGTGTCGATCCACGTCGAAGCGCGGCACGCGGCACACGCAGCATTGTGAGGTGCCGCCGTAGCCTGCGCCGCTGATCGGCCCCACGCCGGGGTAGGCCGCCAAGGCGTTCTCGGCCGTGAACTGCTTGTCGCTCTGGAAGAGCTCGATCCTCGGCGCGTCGGGCATCTTGCTCTCGGCGTCATCGAGGCCGAGGACTGTGCCCCCTTCCGGGCCGAACTTGACGATGCTGCCGGTCCACGTGCTGTAAGCCGGGTCGTTCTCGAAGCCGGGTGGAGGTGTGAAGCCCTTCGGTTTGGGCCGGATGCCCACGTAGACGTTGCCGGCCAGGTCCACGCGCACGCCGCCGCTGGCGGCCGGCACCGGCCCGATCACCGCGCTTCTCAGTTCCGACGGATAGGCGTTGGCCTCGGACTCGGGGTACTTGCCGATCTTCCCCAGCAGGTACTTTCCCCTGACGGCCTTGCCGTCGGGCCCGAAGCCGGCTAGGAAGTACTTGTTCCAGCCGTACATGAAGTTGATGTAGCACTCGCCCCGGGGGCCGACCCCCAGGCCCTTCTCGCAGTTGCCCACGCCATAGCGGCTGTAGATGACATCGCTCAGCACGTGGCTGCCGCCGGGAAAGGGGGCGGGCTCCAGCTCGCGCGTCAGGCGGACCAGCGGGCCGGTGAAGCTCCTGCCCGTGCGCACGTAGAGCAACCCGTCGTAACCGACCGCAACGTCCACGCCGTAGAACGGCTCCCCGTCACGAGCAAGCGGGCCGCCCTCGCCCGTCTTGCCGTCGTAGCGGTAGAGGAGGTCGGTGCCGCTGGAGGTGTAGACCTCGTCGCGCCGGTAGTCCACGCAGATGCGGTTCCAATCGAGCTGCGCCCCGGGCCGCGGCTTGAAGCCGGTTTCGACGACCTCGAACTCGTTGCCGGCGTCGCGGACGCAGACGAGCGCTCCCGTGCCGCCGATCCAGAGGACGGGCTTGCCGTCGATCCGGCCCAGCGCGGTGGCCGAGCCGAGCCCGCGCTGAAGCGGCATCTCGGCGGAGATCGCGCGCTGCGCCCCGCGCCCGGAGACTTTGACCAACCGCAGCGTGGGCACGCCATCGGCCGGGGGCCCCGTGCGGGCGATCACGTAGAAGTCGCCGGTCCCGGCATCCACGTGGATGCGCTCGGGCCACGGGACCGGCGTGAAGCTCACCTTGTTGCCCTCGGGATCGACCTCCACGACGCCCTGGTTGACCAGGTCGCAGACGAAGACGCGCCCCTTCCCGTCGACCGTGATGCCGTAGGCGGCGGTCCGCTTGTTCCAGGCGTCCGGCAGCCAATACTTCTCCCGGCTCCAGTCGGGTAGCATCAGGTCGTAGAACGGCTCGGGGTCCGCCTCCGGGTCCTTCGTGTCCTGCCGGTAGACGCGGCCCTGGGGCCAGTTGGGGTCGGTGTCGCCGAACCGCTCGGGCTTGTACTTGGTTCCGGCCACGTTCGCGTAGTAGAGGTAGCGCCCGTCGGGGCTTACGGCCACCTGGGGAACGTTCCACTTGGGGTTCTCCGGCTTGGTCTTGCTCCACATCGGGAACGGGCCGCTGAGGTCTCCGCCGTCGAGGGCAAGGCGGTAGATGTCGAGCCCGGCCGTGAGCACAATGCCGGACGCTTTCGACGCGCTGACGATCTGCGCCCCGGCCCGCCAGGGATAGAACTCGGGCATCTGGCTGCGGTAGTTCCGGGGGAAGAAGGCCCCGCGCCCGGCGTCCCAGCGGGCCCAGGCCGCGGCCCGGTCGGGCTCCAGGTCCGCCGGCCCGGGGATCAGGGTGCGGAGGTAGCGCCCGTCGGGCCCGTAGACGCGCAGGCAGTCGGCGTCCTGGTTCTTTCCCCCTTTGCGGAACATGACGTAGAGCGTGCCGTCCTCGTCGGTGGCCAGCGAGTTGATCCCACCCACGGTGTAGAAGTCTCCGCCGATGAAGCGGCCGAACCTCACCGTCGTGCCCGCACGCACGCGAACGCGGAAAGGCCCGCCCTCGGCCGGTTGGCCGAAGTCGTCCTTCATGTCCCACGCGATACTCTGCGAGGTGCCCGGCTCGAACGGCGGGGGCGGAGCTTTGCCGCCGCCCAGCACACCCGCAGCCAAGTGGCGGACCGGCTTGCCGGCGGCGTCGAGGATCGTCACCTCCACGTCGGTTTTACCGGAGACCGCAAAAGAGATGCGGACCTTCTCGCCGGTCTCGACTGCCGACGGCTTGGCCGTGAACTCGACCTCGCCGCCCAGCACAAGCGAGCAGCAGAGCGGGACGACGGACGCCATGGTGAGAGCTTTCATTTCTGTCTCCTTCGGGGCGTACCAGTGCTTAAAGACCCTCCTGATGCCCGGGTTCACCGCCCGGCCGCCTGTGCGATCATCAGGTAGCACGCGAACTCCGGCGCGTACACGCCGGTCATGGGCAGCTCGACGGGCTCGCCGGTGAAGCGCCCTTTTGCCGCGGGATTGCCCCACACGTCCTCGACGCTGTGGATGCGGAAGTCCGTGTCCGGCTTCACGCGCCACAGCTTGCCCAGGTCGACGCTCACGCGCGGCGTCTTGGGCCAGTTGTAAACTACCAGAAGCGCCTTGTCGGGCTCGTACCGGTTGGGACGGAGGAAGACCCACGGCTCGTCCGGGCGGCCTTCGATCATGCGGCTGGTGGCGTCGAGCCGCGTCGCCTTCTGCCAGGACTCGAGGTCCTCGAACGTCTGCTTGTTCCACTCCAGCGGCGGCCCGCCGAGCTTGTAGTAGGTGTTGTCGGTGAACTCGTAGCCGCCCGGCTCGTGGCGCTCCGGCGGGATCACCTTCAGGGCCCGGCCGTTGGCCGTGAGGAAGACGTTGCCGGCGACGCGGGCTTCGTGGAACTTCCGGATCCAGAGCGTGTCCACGCCGCCGATGAAGTGGCAGCCCTCGACCCTCACGCGACCGTTCTCGCCGCCATAGCCCAGGTCGGCCCCGCGTTTGAAGTTGCCCTCGTCCGGGTAATAGGTGAAACACTTGCGCACCACGATGTTGTCGTCGAACTGGTGCCCGCCGGCCAGGAAGTTGACCGTCGGCTTCTCCATGGGCTCAAGGTCGCCGTTGCCGTAGGCCACCACGCCCTCGAACAGCAGGTTGGCCAGCCTGGGGCCGGTCGCGTAGCTGTGAACTCCCCAGCCGAAGTTTTGGAAGATGACGCAGTCGCGGTGGACCTTCCAGGGGAGCTTGTCCAGGTCGCCGCCGACGTCTTCCGGGCGGTTCTGGGTGTAGGTGCCGTGGGCCAGGGCGTTGCTCGACTGGCCGTTGCGGTAGATGATGCAGCCGTAGAACTCGCTGCCGAGGTTCGAGCCGCCGATGGCGGTGTGCCGCGGGTTGTCGTGGATCACGAGGTTGATCAGCTTGATCTCGCGGCCGCCGGCCATGTCCACGCCGCCGAGTGTGTCGGTGATCTCCATGCCCCAGAACCAGACGTGCTCGGCGCCCCGGATTCCCAGCGCGCCGCGGCGGTCTTCGGCCCCGGTCAACGTGACCCGTTCGCCCGGAACGGCCCGATAGACGATCGGCTGCTTCGCCGTGCCGGAGGGTGTTTTGCCCTTAGCGAACGGCCCGCGGTATTTGCCACCCAGCAGCCATACGGTGTCCCCGGGCCGGATCAACTCGGCGTTGTCCAGGGCCGTCTGCAAGTCGAGCGGCTCGGCCTTGGTGCCGCTCGCATCGGGCGAGCCGTCGGGGGCGACGTACAGCTCTTTGCCGGCCGCCGGGTGGATCGCCAACAGAGCCGCGGTGAGATAGGCGGCAAGTCCGATCGCTGGCAGTATAGTAGTAGGCACACTCCGTGTGCCGTCCGCGGAAATCGCATCACCGCGGGCTGCAAGATCGCTGGGACGGAGCATCGGCAGTCTCCTTTCCAGGCGGAGTGACCCTGGGAATGCCCGCCAAGGAGTCTAACGGTCGCCTTCTCCACGTGCAAGAATTTTCGTAGCACCTCAGCCCAATGGGGAAACGCTTGGTACGACGGTCTTCCAAGGCCGTCGCCGTCGCTTCCAAGCCCTCGACGGCCTTGGAAGGCCGTCGTACTTCAGATGACGGAGTCGGCTTGACCGCACGACTCACGACCCCGCGCCCGTCAGTCGCACGCGGGAAGACCCGCTTCGCTGGCCGAGGGGAAGTCGTCTTTTCGGACGGCTTTGCGGAACGCTTCGCTCTTGGTCTCGCTGCGAAGGGGGCCCAGCGAAGGGCCCGGCACGCCCGGACGGTGGAGGAGCGTCGAGCGGCAGCCGGCCGTGGAGGCCGCGAGACCGACCGCCGTCAAGACCAGCGCGGGCACCGGGCCGCTGAGGAAGCGCAGCAGAGAACGGGCCATGGGCAGACTCCGCTTATAGGAAAAAGGGACCTGGTTCATTTTGTGCGGCAAAATGAACCAGGTCCCTTTTTCGTCTAAGGGTCGAGGCGTTTGGCACTCATGAAGTCGGCCACCGAGTCCGACGGGCGGGGCTCCTCACGCCGAAACCACGAGTCGAACCACGAGGACTTCTCCTGGCCGCGCGGCGGCTCGGCCGGCCGGATCCAGGAGAGGTGCGGCGTGGTCGGAGGCGGCTTCGGCTCGGCCCGGCCGCCGGTGAGCTTCTCGCCGGCCTCCGTGAAAAACCGCCGGCCCTCGGCGGCCACCTTCTTCATCCCCGAGTCGAAACGTTTCAGGCCCCGGTCGATCCCGTGCACGCCCGCCTGGATCGGGGCCAGCGGGTTGAAGGCCGGCTGCCAGAGCGGTTTCGATCCGTCGGGCGGCCGATCGTTCCGTTCGGCCGAATCCTGGTCCGAGCCCCACCACCAGTTGTCGGCCGCCGCAGGACCGGCGACGGCCGCGAGACCCACGGACAGTCCAACCGCGAGCATCCAAGCGAGCTTCATCGCGAAACTCCTTCGAAGGCGAGAAAGGTCCCGGCAAGTCAAGCCAGGTCCCTTTTTCGTGGGGGCGGAGAAGACGGGGGTGGGAGTGTTGCAGAAAACGCCCCGCGCGTCCAGACGGATTCCGGCCGGATGAAACCCCCGGATGGAGGGGTCACGAAGATGGATCGGGCGGTGGCGATGTGGTAGAGTGCCGTCTGTGGCCGTTGCGGCCGTTATGTCCCCGCCAATAGCCGCGGACGGGAGTCCGCGGAGCGATGACCTTCCCTTAGCCACCCCTCGGAGGACCACGCCATGACCGCTTTGGACCGTCGCGAGTTCCTGAACCGCTCGAAGCAAACCACGCTGGGGATGGCCGCCGGGGTGACGATCCTCCAGACCGCCCGATCGGTGTCCGCCGCCCCGGCCAACGAGAAGGTGGTCCTGGCCGCCGTGGGTGTCGGGGGACGGGGGAGCCACCTGGCGCTGAGCGAGTTCGGCTTTCTCGCCCGGGGCGACTGCGAGTACGCCTACGTCTGCGACGTCGACGTGAAGAAGGCCGGCGGCATTGCCCCCCGGTTCGCCGAAAAGCAGGGCGGCCGGGCGCCGAAGGTCGAGCAGGACTTCCGCCGGGCCCTGGAGGACAAGTCGGTCGACGCGATCATCTCGGCCACGCCCGACCACTGGCACGCCCCGTCGACGGTCTGGGCCTGCCAGGCGGGCAAGGACGTGTACGTCGAGAAGCCGGCCTGCCATAGCTGCTGGGAGGGGCGCAAAATGGTCGAGGCGGCGCGGAAGTACAAGCGGATCGTGCAGATCGGCACCCAGAACCGCTCGGCCCCCTACAACATCGCGGCCAAGAACTACATCGAGGAGGGGAAGCTCGGCGAAATATACATGTGCCGGATCTACAACCAGAAGAACTGGGGCAACCGGCCGGTGGTCGCCGACAGCGACCCGCCGCCGGGCCTCGATTGGGATATGTGGAACGGCCCGGCCCCCGAGCACGCCTACAACCAGACGCTCCACCGCGGGTGGCACCATCTATGGCGTTACTCGGGCGGCGACATCGCCAACGACGCCAGCCACCAGATCGACCTGGCCCGATGGCTCTGCGGCATCGACTACCCGCAGACCGTCTACTCGACCGGCGGACGGTACGCCAGCACCGGGGCTTTCGAGACGCCCGACAGCCAGGTGGCCGTCTATCAATTCCCGAAGATGGTGGTCACGTTCGAGCTGACCCTCTATACGCCCTACATGCTCAAGACCGACATGGAGCTTCGTCAGAGCGACATGATCCCCTACTGGCCGCAGAACGCCACGCGGATCGAGCTTTTCGGCACCGAGGGACTGATGTACGTCGGCCGGCATGGCGGCGGGTGGCAAGTGTACGACCGGCCGAAGAGCCGCCAGCCGGTGGTCAAGGACCAAATGTACGGCCGCTTCCCCGACCGGGAGCACAAGGAGAACTTCGTCCAAAGCCTCCGCAGCCGCGAGCTGCCCAGCGCCGACGTGGAACACGGGCACCTAAGCGCCCTGATGATCCACTACGCCAACATCAGCTATCGCACCGGGCACAAGCTCACGATCGATCCGAAGACGGAACAGCCCGTCGACGACCCGGCGGCGATGGAGCTGTTCAAGCGGACGTACCGGGCGCCGTACGTGATACCGGAGGAAGTGTAGTAGCATGTGCGCATCCGCTAAAGCCGGTCCCGAGGAGCCGCGCACCCCGGCCCCGCACCGTCGCGGCGTGTTGCGGGCGATTTTCGGCTCGGCGATGGGATTGGGGTTTGCCGCGTTGGGGGCGGTGGGGGCGTTGTGGACGGTGATCGCGGCGCGGTTCATGATGCCCAACGCCCTGGCCGAGCCCCCCAGCCGCTTCAAGGTGGGCACGCCCGGCGACTATCCCGAGGGACACGTGGAGACCCGCTTCAAGGAGAAGCACGGCGTTTGGGTCGTACACGGTGAGTACCGCGGCCAGCGCCAGATTTTCGCCCTGGACACCACCTGCACGCACCTGGGCTGCATCACGCTGTGGCAGGACGGCGAGCAGAAGTTCAAGTGCCCCTGCCACGGCAGCGGGTTCACCATGGACGGGATCAACCGCGAGGGCCCGGCCCCGCGCCCGCTGGAACGCTGTGCCATCCGCGTGGCCGAGGACGGCCAGCTCGAGGTCGACCGCAGCCGCACGTTCCGGGAGGAGCTGGGGCAGTGGGATGATCCGGCGTGTTACGTGTTGACGTGATGAGGCGGTTGGTGCGAAGCCGCAAGCGGCTTCTTTTCTTTCCAATTTCCACTCCCTACTCAACTCCCCACTCCCCACTTCCCACTTCCCACTCCCCACTCGCATGTCGCTCTTCGATCGTCTCCGCAATTCGCAGTTCGTCAGGAGCATCTTCCGCCACCCGCCGCCGGCGGACAGGAAGAGCCGCGTGCTGGTGATCCTGAGCAACTTCGTGCTGCACCTGCACCCGGTCTCGATCAAGAAGCACGCGGTGCGCATGAAGTTCACCTGGTGCATGGGCGGGATCACGGCGTTTTTGTTCCTGGTCGAGACCGTGACCGGCGTGCTGCTGATGTTCTACTACCGGCCGACGTTCGAGTGGGCCTACCACGACATGCTGGCCCTGCGGGACGTGGTCTCGTTCGGCGTGCTTCGCGAGATCCACCGCTGGGGTGCCCATGCGATGGTCATCACCGTGATGCTGCACATGCTCCGCGTGTTCCTCACGGGCAGCTACAAGCCGCCGCGGGAGTTCAACTGGGTGGTGGGGGTGGCCCTGCTGCTCTTGACGTTCCTGCTCTCGTTCACCGGCTATCTGCTGCCGGCCGACCAGTTGGCGATGTGGGCGGTCACCGTGGGCACGAACATGGCCGGGGCGGCCCCGCTGGTCGGCGCCGAAGGGCCGGGCCAGCAGATATTCACCTTTGACGGGCACGACATGATCACGCCCGGCTCGGACACGCGATTCTTCCTCCTCGCGGGACGCAAGGTCGGCGAGGAGACGCTCAACCGGTTCTACGTCTGGCACTGCGTCGGCCTGCCGCTGGTGGCCCTGTTCCTGATGGGCGTCCATTTCTGGAGGATCCGCAAAGACGGCGGCATCAGCGGGCCGTTGTAGGGAGGGGTGGGAAGTGGGAAGTGGGGAGTGGGAAGTGGGGAGTGGGGAGTAAGAAAGGACGAGAAAAGCCCGCCGACTGTGTCGGCGGGACAACACGGCCAATCGCCCCGGTTCGCCAACGCAATTTGACGTTCGCAGTTCACGATTGACTGTTTTCAACCTACGTTGTTCATGCACGTTTCCCCCGACGAGTTCCCCGAAGCCATCGCCCTCCCGCTTGGGGTCTTTTACCTCATCGCGGGCGCGATGAACCTCTGCGCGTCGGTCCGCGCGTGGCGGCGGCACAAGAGGGGTTGGGCCGGTGCGTGGCTGCTCGTGACCGCGGCCTTCGCCGCGCTGGGGACCACCTCGCTTTGCACCCGGCCGCTGGGGATGCCCGAAGTGCTCAAGGCCGCGATCGACTGGGCGGCGGGGCCGGTCACCATCACGCTGGGCGTCTTCGCCCTGCTGGTGACCGCCTATCTCGGTCGGCGGTGGCTTGTAAGGCCCGGCGTGGCGCTGGGTGTGCTGGACGGCGTGGTATTGCTCTTCGGCCTTTCGCTGGTCGATCCCGACTTCGCGTCGCTCGCGGCCAAGCCCGACAACGTGGCCATCGTGGGCATGGTCTTTCTGTTGGGATTCTTCACCTGGCTGGGCACGGCCCAGGCGGTGGAAAACGACCGGCGCGCGGCCGCCGGAGAGCCGCCGGAGGAGAAGGAGTACGACGAAAAGGTCCTGGTTTGGCCCGACCTGGTTTACATCGAGCTGATCGGCATGATCCTGGTCACGGTGGGGCTGATGCTCTGGTCGTTGCTACTGCGGGCCCCGCTCGAGCCGCCGGCCAATCCGGTGGCCACGCCCAACCCGGCCAAGGCCCCCTGGTACTTCCTCGGCTTGCAGGAGCTGCTGGTCTTTTCCGACGCCTGGTGGGTGGGCGTGGTCGTGCCGTGCCTGATCCTGTTCGGGCTGGCGGCCATTCCCTACCTCGACCGCAATCCCCGCGGCAGCGGCTACTACACCATTGCCGAGCGCCCCTTCGCCTACAAGGTGTTTCAGTTCGGGTTTTTGCAGCTTTGGATCCTGCTGATCCTGGTGGGCACGTTCATGCGGGGACCGAACTGGAGCTTCTTCGGCCCCTATGAAGCCCGGGACCCGCACAAGATGGCCGACCTGACCAATGTCAAGCTGGGAGAGTGGTTCTGGGAGGACGTCTGCCGGCGCCACGAGCCGCAGGTCGCGCCCGAGGCGGGCTGGGCCAAACGCACCAGGACCATCCTCTATCGCGAGATCGCCGGGCTCGTGCTCTTGGGCGCGTACTTCGTCGGGCTGCCGCTGCTCCTGGCCCGCACCGGGCTTAAGCGCCAGCGCGCCGAGCTGGGCCGATGGAGGTTCCTGCTCATGGTCCTGCTGCTACTGGCGATGATCACGCTGCCGCTGAAGATGCTGCTGCGCTGGAGCTTCGGGCTGAGCTATATCGTGAGTATTCCGGAGTGGTCGTTGAACTTCTGAAAGGGGTGTTCGGCGAGGCTTGAAGCCGCAACGCTCCGCGGGCTTCCGCCCGCGGCTACCAACACGCGCACAAGCGGCGAACCACTGACTCCTGACACCTTCCCCCCATGCCTGCCACCGAGAAGACCTACTACAACCTGAAACGGCTGCACCGATGGATGGCGCTCTCTGCGCTGGCGCTCCTGGGGGTCACCGTCTGGCTGCTGGTCGACGACTACCGGCGGCCGTGGAAGGAGTACCAACGGGCATTCAAGGACCGTCTCGAGCAATTGGGGCTGGGTGAGAAATTCCTCCGACTGCCGATTGTCGACGCCCTGGACCGACCGATTGCCGTCGAGCAGATTTACTTGCCCGAGTTGCCGCTCGACTTCCATTTCCGCCGCGTGCCGCGGTTCGACCGCTGCACGACCTGCCACCTGGGCATCGACCGGGCGATGCCCGACGAAACGCCGCAGCCGTACCGCTCCCATCCGCGGCTCGACCTGTTCGTGGACAGCGAAAGCCCACACCCCATGAGCCGGTTCGGCTGCACCGTCTGCCACGAGGGGCAGGGCAGCGCCACGGACTTCACCTGGGCCTCGCACACGCCGAACGGCCCGGACGAGCGGACCCGGTGGCGCGACGCGCACGGTTGGTTTCGCAACCCCCACTGGGAACACCCCATGCTGCCGGCGCGGTTCGCCGAGAGCCGCTGTCTGAGATGCCATCACGACGTGACCGATCTGGACGAAAAAGGGACCTGGTTTGTTTTGCCGGAACGGCCCGAAGGGTGCTTCGCACAAAACAAACCAGGTCCCTTTTTCGTCGCCGCGCCGAAGCTCCTGGCCGGCTACCATCTCGTGCGCGAGCACGGCTGCTTCGGCTGCCACGAGATAAGCGGGTTCGACGCCGACGGGCGCCGCGTGGGGCCGGACATGCGCCCGGAGCCGGCCGGCACGATGCGCAAGGTGGGGCCCACCCTTCGCGATCTCGCCAAGTCGCTCAAGCCCGAGTTCCTGCTCGACTGGATCCGCGACCCGACCAACTTCCGCCCGACCACGCGGATGCCGCGTTTCTACGGCCTGCACGAGCCCTTGGACCGCAAGAGCCGGACCCTCGCCCGGCGGTTCGAGCCGGTCGAGATCCGGGCGATCGCCGAGTATCTTCGGGCGGCGGCCGAGCCGGTGGAATTGTCGAAGCCGCCGGCCGAGCAGGGCTCTCTGGCCGAGCCGTCGGCCGAGCGGGGGAAGCGGCTCTTCCAGACGCAGGGCTGCCTGGCCTGCCACCGTCACGCCGATTTCCCGGAAGGGGAGGGCACCCAGGGCCCCGACCTCTCGAACGTCGGCTCGAAGTACACCGACGCCGGCTGGCTGGCGAGTTGGCTCCGCGACCCGCACCGCCACTCGCCGCAGACGTTGATGCCCAATCCACTGTTGGAGCCGGCGCCGCTGGGGCCCGACGGCAAAACGGCCGATCCGGCGGCCGACGTCGCGGCTTACCTCTTCTTCGGATCGAGCGGCTGGGAGCCCGAGCCGCTCCCGGCGATCGACGAGCAGGAGGTCGATGCCCTGGCCGAGGTGTTCGACGTTTCGGCGGACCGGCTCGCCGCGATGACGCTCGACGAGAAGCTCCGCGAGGTGGGCCGCCGGGCAATCGGCAAGCGGGGGTGCTACGCCTGCCACGACGTGCCCGGCTTCGAGGACGCCCAGCCGATCGGGCCGGCGCTGTCCGACTGGGGACGAAAGCGGGAGGAGCTGCTGGCGTTCGAGCACGTGGAGCGGTTCGTGCGGGAAGTGCAGTTCGCACAAAGTAGCATGGGCCCCCGGCCCGTGGCGAGGCAGGAACACGGGCCAGGGGCCGAAGGACACGGGCCAGGGGCCCGTGCTACAAGAGAGGGGACCGATGCCGCGTTCTACCTCCGCGCGATCCGCGAGCAGCGCCGCGAGGGCTTCGCCTGGCAGAAGCTCCGGGCACCGCGGAGCTTCGACTACGAGGTCGCCGCGGACAAGCCCTACGACAAGTGGTTGACCATGGGCCGCTTTACGCTCGCGCCCGACCAGCGCGAGGCGATCGTGACGTTCCTGCTGGCCCTGCTCGCCGACCCGCCGCCGGCGCCTCACGTCTACCAGCCCGGGCCGCGGCGCAAGGCGATCGTCGAGGGCCGGAAGGTGCTCGACAAGTACGGGTGCAGCTCGTGCCATACGCTCGAGATGGAGCGGTGGACCATCGAGTTCGATCCCGAGGAGTTCGACGAGCCGCCGCCCATGGAAAACTTCGATTTCATGCGCCCCGAGGTCCCGGCCGAGCGGATCGCGGCGTCGCGTGCGACCGACGGCCGCGGCCTGGCCCGGGCCGAGCTGGTGGGGATGCCCCAGCTCGACGAAGAGGGCGAGCTGCTGGTGGTCGACGACGACGAGGACGAGCAGGGCAACGAGATATTTCAGTACGCCTTCACCCTCTGGGAGCCGGCCGCGGTTGCCGGCGCGGTGTGGCCGGTGGGCGGGGCCGACGTGCTGGTGTGGGGACCGCAGATCGTCGAGCGGCGCCCGGCCCGGGGCGGGACGTTCGCCCGGCTGCTCTACCCGATCGCGCTGGAGGAGGGCCGCAAGTCGGGCGCGGCCGTGCTCGGGCCCGAGGCATGGGGCTGGGTCCCGCCTCCGCTTCTCGGCGAAGGGGCCAAGGTCCGGCCGGCATGGCTCCACGACTTCCTGCTCGCGCCGCGCAGGATCCGCTCGACCTGCCTGCTGCGCATGCCCCGCTACAACATGTCGAGCGACGAGGCGGGCAAGCTCGCGGACTTCTTCGCCGCCGCCGCCGGGGTCGAGTTCCCGCACAACTCGCCGGGCGCCGGGCAGCACGACGCGGTTGCAGCCGCGGAACCGGCGCACTTGGAGCGCTATGACGCAGCGATGCGAATCATCACCGACCGGAAGACGTATTGCGCGAAGTGCCACCTGATCGGCGAGCTGGGGCCCGGCGGCCAGCCCGGCACGGTGCTCGCCCCGGACCTCGAGCAGGTGGCCGGGCGCCTGCGCCCGGAGTACCTGCGGCGTTGGCTGGCCCATCCCCGGGCGGTGTTGCCCTACACGCCGATGCCGGTCAACTTCCCGCCCGACGGCCCGCCGCTCGACCCGGCCCTCTGGCCGGGCGATACCCGCGAGCAGCTCGAGGCGGTGAGGAATCTCTTATTGCATTACGATTGGTATCTTCGCCAGCGGACCTCCGCCGAGGAGCTTGCCGCGCCGGCGCGCGAGGAGGCCCCGTAGCGGCCATTTGGCGCCGCGGCGTCCGCGCGGGTATACTAGCGGTTTTGCGGGCAGAGGACGGCTGCCTTCTCGACGCAACGCACCGCAGGGAGAGAACAACGTGAGCAAGCGATACACCCGGCGCCAATTCATGGGCCGAGCCGGGGCCGCCGCGGCCGGGGCGGCCGCGCTGGGGTTCGGCGTGCCGGCCGTGGTGCACGGGGGCGAGGGCCAGTGGGCCAACCTCACCGGCCGCTTCGTCTACGACGGCACGCCCCCGGAACGCGAGAAGCTCAAGGTCGACAAGGACGTCGAGTGCTGCGGCAAGTACGACATCCGCGACGAGTCGTTGATGGTGGGTGAGGACGGCGGGCTGGCGGGCGTGTTCGTCTACGTGCGCACCCGCAGCGTGGAGGTCTGCCCCGCGCTGGCCGAGGCCGTCGAGGCCCGGGTGACGCTGGACAACCGCGACTGCATCTTCATCCCCCACTGCATGACGATCTGGTACGAGAAGCAGGAGTTCTACATCGTCAACTCCGACCCGATCGCCCAGAACGTGGCCTTCTCGCCGCTGGGCGACGTGCCGGCCAATATCGTGCTCTCGCCCGCGCCGGGCGAGAACGTCGACGCTACCTACAGCTTCCGGCGCAAGCAGAGCGTGCCGGTGCCGATCGCCTGCAACTACCACCCCTGGGAGAGCGCGTACATCCTGCCGCAGGCCCACCCCTACGCCGCGATCTCGGCCCCCGACGGCACGTTCGCGATCGAGAGCCTGCCCGTCGGCGAGCTCGAGTTCCAGGTGTGGCACGAGCGGGTAGGGTATCTGGAAACACACCAATGGAGCCGGGGCCGGTTCGAGATCATTATCCCGCCCGAGGGCCTTGACCTGGGCACGATCAAGCTCGCCCCGGCCCTTTTCGAGAAAGACGAGTAGAGCCTTGCGAGCAGGATGCGAGCTTCTCGTCTTGCTGTTACTCGCCGCGGGCTGCGGGCCGGCCGGGCCGCCGCAGTTCCGCGTGAACCTCGAGGGCTACGACGCGGAACGGGTCTCGCAGTTCCAGCGCCAGTCGATCGTCGAGCCGCTCGCCGAGCTGTTCGGCACGCCCGACGAACCGCTGGTGCCCGCGGGGACGGGCCTGCAACCCGAGCTGCTCGCGATGGCCGCCGGACCGGTCGGCAGCGACGAGGAGGGCCGCTCCCGCGGGCTCTACCGGCAGCACTGCGCGACCTGCCACGGCGTCAGCGGCGACGGGGCCGGCCCGACCGCCTCGATCCAGGACCCCTATCCCCGCGATTTCCGATGGGGGGTGATGAAGTACACCTCGACGGCGGGCGGGGCCAAGCCGGTCCACGAAGACCTCGACCGGCTGCTGCGCCGCGGCATCCCCGGCACGGCCATGCCCGCCTTCAACAACCTGGCCGACGAGGAAATCGAGGCCCTGGTCGAGTACGTCAAGTACCTGAGCATCCGGGGCGAGACGGAGCTGCTGGTGGTCGCCCAGGTGGTGCAGCAGGACGACTATCCGGTCGATCGGGACGTGCTGATCGAGGACTATCTGCTGCCCACGGCCCACTGGTGGGAGCTGGCCCGGAGCCTGGTGGTCGAGCGTGCGGAGGCCGAGCCGCTCCGCCCGGCGCTCGCCACGCACGACGAGCGCACGGCCTCGATCCGCCGGGGGTACGCGCTGTATTCGAGCAAGAACGCCCAATGCACCCAGTGCCACGGCCCCGAGGGGCGCGGCGACGGCCCCCAGGCCGACGCGCTGTACGACGACCGCAACAAGCGCAAGCTGAACGAGCCGCCGGAGCGGTTCGCGCTGCCGATCCAGAAGCTCCGCCCGCGGGACTTCACCGAGGGCATCTTCCACGGCGGGAGCCGGCCGATCGACCTCTATTGGCGGGTCCACGTGGGCATCAAGGGCACCCCCATGCCCGCCGGCGGCCCCGGCCCGGGCAGCGGCGGCGTGCTCAAGCCGGAGGAAATTTGGGACGTGGTGGAGTACGTCCGCTCGCGAGGTGAGTAGGCAGAGGGGAGTGGGAAGTGTAGCGGGCGGGCTTGCCCGCCGCTTGCAGTGGGAAGCACCGATAGATTCTGCGAAGCCGCAAGCGGCTTCGCATTACTTCTTCGAGTGCTCCGCAATCGCCCCGTCGATCGTCGCCAGCTCGTCGGTGCTGAGCTCGACGTCGCCGGCCGCGGCGTTCTCTCGGGCCTGCTCGGGGTTGCGGGCGCCGCACAGGGCGTGGGTGACGCCGGGCTGGTGGACCGTCCAGGCGATGGCGAGCTGAGCGAGCGTCAGCCCGTGGGCGTCGGCCACCGGGCGGAACTTGTCGAGCATTCCGGCGATCTTCTCACGGTTGCGGGCCATGAAGCGGGGGTCGGCCAGGCGCAAATCGCCGGGCGGGAACTTGCGCTCGGGGCCGACCTTGCCGGTCAGGAGCCCGCGGCCCAGGGGTGAATAGGCCAACACGGCAATCCCGTGCTCGCGGCAGAAGGGCAACTGGTCGCCCTCGATCTGGCGGTCGATCATCGAGAACCGCTCCTGGTCGCTGTCGAGGCCGCCGGCGGTGCGGTACTCGGCGAGCTGGGCGGCGGTGGCATTGCAGGCCCCGAAGGCGCGGATCTTGCCCTGCTCCTTGAGCTCCAAGAGCGCACCCACGGTGTCGGCGATGGGCGTGGTCTCGTCCTGCCAGTGGGTCTGGTAGAGGTCGATGGTGTCGGTGCGCAGCCGTTTCAGGCTGGCCTCGATCTCTTGGCGGATCGAATCGGGCCCGGCGTAGACGTTGATCGTGATGTGTCCGTTGGGGTTGGGGCCCTGGGCCGTGGACTTGAAGCGGGTCTTGCCCACCGTGGGGTCGCAGACCATCGTGCACTTCGTGGCCAGGACCACCCGGTCGCGGCGGTCGCGGATGGCCTTGCCCACGATTTCTTCGGAGAGGCCGAAGCCGTAGATGGCCGCAGTGTCGATCAGGTTCACGCCGGAATCGAGCGCGGCGTGGATCGCGCGGATCGAGGCGTCTTCGTCGGTGCCGCCCCACATCCAGCCGCCGATGGCCCAGGCCCCCAGGCCCACGACCGAGGCGTCGATTCCCGATGGTCCGAGCGGTCGGGTTCGCATGATGATAGGCTCCTCTCGTGATTCTCGCGTTCAGGTCGAAATCAGCGCAGAAGATTCAGTTTAGCACGGCCGGGGAGCGTGTAAACCGAGGGGGGCCGTCAACACGCGCACCAACCGGGCCCCATTGCGGCCCGTGCGGGGCGGCGGTAAGCTGAGCGGTCGTTTCTTGGCCACTGCGAAAGCGCGAAAGGACGAAAGCACGAAATCAGCATCATACGCTCGTCCTCGCGCCTGTTTCGTGTTTTCGATCTTTCGACCTTTCGTGTGAGGCCGCCGCGAGGGCGCGGCGGCTAAGCATTCGCGCGGCGGCGGCTAAGCATTCGCGCGGCAAACGCTCGTGCGCCACCCGAACACTCTAATCCCTCATCCCTAACCCCCAATCCCTCTCCCATGACCGACGACCAGTGGAACACGCTCATCAGGGTCCTCAACGGCGAGCGCATCGAGCCGCTGCCGGTGGGGTTGATCGTCGACTGCCCGTTCCTGCCGGGTTTCGCCGGAGGGACGTCGATCCTCGAGTACTTGACCGACGACTACTGCTGGCTGCGGGCGAACCTCAAGGCGGTGCACCGCTTCCCCGACGTGTGGTTTTTGCCGGGCTTCTGGGCGGAATACGGGATGTGTACCGAGCCGGCCGCGTTCGGCTGCCGCCCGGTGTGGCCGGAGAACGACTTCCCGTTCGCCAAGCGGATGCTCTTCGACTACGCCGACATCGCCCGGCTCACCAAGCCCGACTGCCGCACCGACGGGATCTGCCCCTTCGTGATCAAGCGCCTCGCGCGGTGCCGCGAGGTGATCGAGGCGGCCGGCCACCGCATCCGGTTCGCCACCAGCCGGGGGCCGTGGAACATCGCCACGTATCTGTTGGGACACAGCGAATGCCTGATCGGCGTGAAGACCAACCCGGATGAGATCCACCAACTGCTCTCGGTGGTGACCGACTTCATCGTCGACTGGCTCCAATACCAGGCCGAGCAGTTCTCCACGATCGACGGCATGTTGGTGCTCGACGACCTGATCGGCTTCTTGGGCGAGGACGACTTCCGCGAGTTCGCCCTGCCGTACATGAAGCGGATCGGCGAGTCGCTCGACGTGCGGGTCAAAGCCCTGCACAACGACTGCCACGGGCTGATCACCGCGCGGCACTTCCGGGCGATGGGTTTCAACCTGTTCAACTTCAGCTTCGAGCACTCGCTGGCCGAGATCCGCGAGGCGGCGGGCGAGGAGGTGGTGCTCTTGGGCAACATCCCGCCGCGCGACGTCCTGGCCCGCGGCACCCCCGACGACGTGCGCCGCGCGGTGGCCGAGTCGCTCGCGGGGCTTGCCGACCGGCGGCGGGTGATCGTCTCCTGCGGCGGGGGGACGCCGCCGGGGGTGTCGGCGGAGAATATCGAGGCGCTCTGCGAGGCAGCGGGGTAGCCGGGCCCGGCTTCGCGCAACTTTGCCCGCCCCCTATACTTAGGGAGTTGGCAATACTCCCGGCGCCCCGGGGCGAATCATCGTAGGAGACCTCGCGGCGGGCCGGCCATCGCTCCTCGACGGCGGGGTGCCGCAGGGCCCCCGTTTTAGCCCGTGATCCGACACCCGGGGAAAGCCCGATTGCTCGCGGCCCTTGGTGCGGCGGTCTGCGCGATGGGCGGGGCCGTGGCGGCCGCCCAGTTTCTGCCCGGGCTGCCCGCTCAGGGGCAGTTCGAGATATCCGGCACGGTCGAGTTGGACCGGGTCGACAGCACGGTGCGGGGCCAGCTCGACCGGGTCGGCCCCTACCTGGCCGCGCGGCAGTGGGACGAAGCGGTCGAGACGCTCCGCGAGCTGATCTCCACCTCGCCCGAGCGGTTGATCGCGGTGAGCGAAGATGAAAGCCGCTACGTGGCCTTGAGCGACTACGTCCACCTGAAGCTCGCCGCGCTGCCGCCCGAGGCGCTGAAGCTCTATCGCGAGCGGGTTGACCCCATGGCCCTCAAGTGGTACGAGGAGGGCATGGCCTCGCGGGACCGGTCGCTCTTGACCGCGGTGGTCGAGGAGGCATTTGCCAGCAGTTGGGGCGACGACGCGCTTAAGGCCCTGGGGGAGATGGCGCTCGAGCGGGGTGATTACGCCAGGGCCCGATGGCACTTCGAGCGGATCCTGCCCGCAGAACTCCCCAACGGCGCCCCCCGCACGTGGCCCGGCTACCCCGACACCGACCTGGACCTGGCGGCGGTCCGCGCCCGAATGGTGCTCGCCCGCATCCTGGAGGGATCGGTGGACCTGGCCCGCGACGAGTTGGCGGCCTTTAGCGCCTTGCACGGCGAAGCCGTGGGCTATTTTGGGGGACGGGAGGTCAACTACGCCGAAGCGCTCAAGCGCCTGTTGGCCGAGAGCGCGGCCTGGCCGCGCCTCCGGCCCGACCCCGACTGGCCGACCTTCGGCGGCAACTTGCGCCGCAACAAGGCGTTGCCGGCGGCGGTCGACGGCGGGCAGGTCCTGTGGCGGCTGGCCCTGCGCGAAGAGGACGCTGCCCGGCCCCGGCCGCCGTTTCGCGAAGGGGCACCGAGCGACGCCGAGGGCGCCGCTCCGCTGAGCTTCTACCCCGTGGTGCTCGGCGACCTCGTCCTGGTGGGCGGCGCACGCGAGGTCCGGGCGGTGCGCCGCGAGTCGGGCAAGCCCGCCTGGGGCGAGGACCCCGGCGGCGCGATCTTCCGCGCCGAGCTGCCGCCCGAGGCCGTGCCGCGGTCGCTTCCCTCGACCACGTTCGGCCAGCCCCGCTACACCATGACCGTGCAGGGCGACCGGCTCTACGCCCGGCTGGGCACGGCGCTTAGCAGCCGGCCGGCCGATCGCACGCTGATGGTAGATTCGGGCTACCTGGTGTGTCTCGACCTGGCAGCCCAGGGGCGGCTGCTGTGGACCGTTACGCCGGAAGAGGGCTGGGCATTCGAGGGGGCGCCGGTGGTGGACGGGGACGGGGTCTACGCGGCCATGCGCCGCAGCGACGTGCGCCCCCAGGCTCACGTGGCCTGCTTCGACCCCCAGACGGGCCGCCAACGCTGGCGGCGGTTCGTATGTGGTGCGGAAACCCCTGCACGCGGCATGTTGCCCGAGGCCACCCACAACCTCTTGACCCTCTGCGACGGCACCCTGTACTTCAACACGAACCTGGGGGCGGTTGCCGCGCTGGGGACGCGCGAGGGGCGAATACACTGGGTTACCCTCTATTGCCGCGCCACGGAGGGGAACCTGGGCCGGCCGGCGCCGCACTGGCGGCGGGACTTGAATCCCTGCGTCTACCACCGCGGCACCCTGCTCGTGGCACCGGCCGACAGCCCGCAAATCTTCGCGCTGGAGGCCGCCAACGGGCAGATCCTCTGGCACACCGACGATCGGGTCGCCGACGTGCGCCACCTGCTGGGCACGACCGAAGAGCACCTGATCGCCTCGGGCGAGAAGCTGTACTGGATCGGGCTGGGGCGCCGCAGCGCCGGGCGCGTCGAGCACGTCTGGCCCGACGGCGGCGAGAAGCTCGGCTACGGCCGGGGCGTCCTGGCCGGCGAAAGCGTGCTGTTTCCGGCCCGGGACAAGATCTACCTGTTCGACCAGAAGACCGCCCGCCCGCAGAAGCTCATCGACCTGGCCCCGTTGGGCGTGGGCGGCGGAAACGTGCTGGTCGCCGGCGAGACCTTGTTGATCGCCACCGACCGGGAGTTGATCGCCCTGGGGCCCCGGGCGGGCGATGCGCAGGATCCCCCCGTAGCAGGCACGCTCCGCGTGCCGTCCGCCGGAGACGCAGCCTTGCTCTACCGCAGCACCGGTTGGAGCCGCAACGCTCCGCGGGCTTGCGCCCGCGGCTACGATCTCCCTAATCCCTAATCCCTGATCCCTAATCCCTAATCCCTGAATGCCCTACTTTCTTTCCTCCCGATGAAGGCAAGACCATGCTCGAAAAAGACGACCTTAGGGCCGTGCAGGAGCTGGGTGAGGCGTATCGCCTGATCACCGAGCAGCTCGCGCGGGTGATCGTGGGGCAAAAACAGGTGATCGAGGAGCTGATGATCGCCCTGTTCGCCCGGGGCCACTGCCTGCTGGTGGGCGTGCCGGGTTTGGCCAAGACGCTGATGATCCGCAGCCTGGCCGACGCCCTGTCGCTCGAGTTCCGGCGGATTCAGTTCACACCCGATCTGATGCCGTCCGACATCACCGGCACCGAGGTGATCCAGGAGGACAAGCTCTCAGGCAGCCGGGAGCTGCGTTTCATCCGCGGCCCGATCTTCGGCAACGTGATCCTGGCCGACGAGATCAACCGCACGCCGCCGAAGACCCAGGCCGCGCTCTTGGAGGCGATGCAGGAGTACCAGATCACCGCCGGCGGACGCCGACACCAGCTCGACCAGCCGTTTTTCGTGCTGGCCACGCAGAACCCGATCGAACAGGAGGGGACCTACCCGCTGCCCGAGGCCCAACTGGACCGCTTCATGCTCAACACGTTCGTCGACTATCCGGAAGAGGACGAGGAGTTCGACATCGTGCGCCGCACCACGGCCGACGTCGTGGCCACGGTCACGCCGACCCTTTCGGGCGAGCAGATCCTGGGGCTTCAGAAGATCGTGCGCCGGGTGCCCGTGGCCGATCACGTGGTGCGCTACGCGCTTGGGCTCGTGCGCCGCACGCGCCCGGACAAGGGCGACGCCCCGCAGTTCATCCGCGATTACGTGAGCTGGGGCGCCGGGCCCCGGGCAAGCCAGTACCTGGTGCTGGGGGCCAAGGCCCGGGCCGTGCTGGCAGGAAGACACCATGCCGAGACCGAGGACGTCCGGGCGGTGGCCTATCCCGTGCTCCGCCACCGGGTGATGACCAACTTCAACGCCGAGGCCGAGGGGATCAAGCCCGACGAGGTCATCCGCCGCCTGATCGAGACGGTGGACGGCGAGACGGACGCTTCGGACGGAGCAGGCATGCCCAAGGTGTTCCGGTCCGCGTCGTCGTGACGTACCCCTTTTCCCGTAATCCGCCCCCATTCATGGAACGCACCGAAGACGTCCGGAAGTACCTCGACCCCAAGCGCCTGGCCGGGCTGCGGGGCTTGCAGCTCCGCGCGCGTTTGATCGTCGAGGGGTATATCTCCGGCGTCCACCGCAGCCCGTTCCACGGCTTCTCGATCGAGTTCGCCGAGCACCGCAACTACGTGCCCGGCGACGACCTGCGCTACCTCGACTGGAAGGTCTTCGGGCGGACCGACAAGTATTATCTGAAGCAGTTCGAGGAGGAGACGAACCTGATCTGCTACCTGCTCTTGGACACCAGCGAGAGCATGACGTACCAGAGCGCGGAAGCCCCGATGTCGAAGCTCGAATACGCCCGCTGCGCCGCGGCGGCCCTGGCCTACCTGGTGCTCAGCCAGCAGGACAGCGTGGGGCTGGTCACGTTCGACGACCAGGTCCGCTCGCTGGTGCGGCCCGGGAGCAACCCCTCGCAGATGGAGCCGCTGGTCCACGCCATGGAGCGCTCGGCCGGCGGGCGCAAGACGGCCCTGGGTCCGACCTTCCACGAGCTGGCCGAGCGGCTCAAGAAGCGGGGGATCGTGGTGGTCTTAAGCGACCTGTTCGACGACGTGGAGCCGGTGCTGGCCGGCTTGAAGCACTTTCGCCACCGGCGTCAGGAGGTGGTGCTTTTGCACGTGCTCGACCCGGCGGAGCTCGACTTCCCCTTCGAGCACGCCACGCTCTTCAAGGGCCTGGAGGGTCTGCCCGAGGTGCTCGCCGAGCCCCGGGCACTGAGAAAGGCGTACCTGGACGAGTTCGCCGCCTACGTGCGCCAGCTCCGCGAGGCATGCCGCCGGCACCGCATCGACTACGCCCAGATGCGGACCGACCAGTCGCTCGAGGTGGCGCTTTCCAGCTACTTGGCGACGCGACGCTGAGACGTTCCATGCAGCCGCCTTCCCTTTTCGCCTTCGATTTCGCCCACCTGCCGATGCTCGGCTGGCTGGGGGCGGCGGCTGCGCCGATCTTGATTCATCTCTTGAGCCGCCAACGCTACCGCGAGATGAGCTGGGCGGCCATGGAGTACCTGCTCCGGGCAATTCGGCGCCGCACCCGGCGCATGCAGTTCGAGCAGTGGCTGCTGTTGGCCGTGCGCACGCTGCTGATCGTGCTGGTCGTCACCGCCGTGGCCGAGCCGTACTTCGAGCGGATCGGGCTGGGGGCCGCGGCGACCGGGCGCGTCCACCGCGTGCTGGCCATCGACGGCTCCTACTCGACGGCCTACCGTCCCGGCGACCAGACCCGCTTCGACCAGGCCAAGCAGATCGCCCGGCAGATCGTCGAGCAGTCGAACCAGGGCGACGCCTTCACGCTGGTGCTCTTGGCCTCGCCGCCGCGCGTGGTGGTGGGCACGCCGTCGATCGCCGCGGGCGAAGTGCTGGCCGAGATCAACGCGCTTAGGCGTCTCGACACCACGCTCGACCTGCCCGGCTCGGTCGCCGCGATCAAGCAGCTCCTCGACCGTGCCGGGCGCCAGGACCCCGGACTAGCCGGACACGAGGTCTACGTGCTGAGCGACCTGCAGCGGGCGGGCTGGGCGCCCCAGCTCTCGGAGGCGGCGCTTACGGAGTTGCGGGGACGTATGCGCCAATTGTCCGACACGGCCGCCGTGGCCCTGATCGACGTGGGCCAGCCCGAGGCCGAGAACCTGGCCGTGGCCGAGCTGGACATGGCCGAGCCGGTGGCCACGCCGGCGCAGAACGTCCGCTTCACCGCCACGCTGGCCAACCTGGGCCGGCGCCCGCGGAGCCGGCAGCCGGTCGAGCTGCTCGTCGACGGCCGGCGCGTGAAACAGAAGGAGGTCGAGCTGGCCGCCTGGGGCAAGGCGTCGGTCGAGTTGAGTCACCGCTTCGACACGCCCGGCGACCATGCCGTCGAGGTCCGCACCGTGGGCGACCAGCTCGACGTGGACAACCACCGCTGGCTGGCCGTGCCGGTGCGGGAGTCGCTTCGGGTGTTGTGCGTCGACGGGCGGCCTTCCGGGCTGCCGTTCGGCGGGGCGACGGACTACTTGGTCCGGGCCCTAGCCCCCGAGCGCGACCCGGCCACCCCGAACCTGATCCGCCCCGACGTGGCCACGGAGAGCGCGCTGACGGAGCGGGACCTCGACCCCTACGACTGCGTGTTCCTGGCCGACGTGGCCCAGTTCACCGCGGGCGAGGCCGGGCGCCTTCGGGCCTACGCCGACCGCGGCGGGAGCCTGGTCTTTTTCCTGGGCGGCCGCGTGATCGCCGAGCGGTACAACCGCCAGCTCGGGCCGGGCCGCGGCGGGGCGGGTTTGCTGCCGGCCCGGCTGGGCACCGTCGTTTCCGAGCCCCAGTACCGCCTCGACCCGATCGACTACGCCCATCCCATCGTGCAGGCGTTTCGCGGCCGCGAGCGGGCGGGGCTGTTGACCACCCCGGTGATGAAGCACTTCCGCCTCGAACTGCCCAAGGACACGCCGGCCAAGGTGGTGCTGCGCACCGGGGCGGGCGAGCCGCTAGTGGTCGAGCAGCCGGTGGGGCGAGGGCGCGTGGTGCTGGTGGCCACGGCCGCGGGCGACCTAAGCTGGACGGCGATGCCCGTCTGGCCCAGCTTCGTGCCCCTGGTGCAGGAGATCGTGGCGTTTTGCGCGGGGGGGCAGCTTAAGCAGCGGAACTTGCGCGTGGGCCAGCCGCTTTCCGCGTCGACGGCCGGACCGGCCACCGGCGACGAGCCGGCCGTGGTGCGCACGCCCGACGGCGAGAGCCGCGACGTGCCGCTTGCCACCGACGCCGAGCGCGGCACGCTAAGCTTCGAGGAGACCTTCGCCGCGGGGATATACACCGTGCGTTTCCCGCGCCCCGACGACCGCCCGCGCTCGTTCGCCGTCAACGTCGACACGGCCGAGGGGGACCTCACGCAGCTCGACGACGCGGAGATCGCCGAGCTGTGGCCCGACGCCTCGCTGGTGCGCGAGGGGGGCTGGGAGCGGGTCGACCGGGAGACGGCCGCGGCGATCGTCCACCGGGGGCGCCTTCACGTCCACCTGCTCTACGCGGCGCTGGCCCTGATTTTCGTGGAAACCTTCCTCGCCTGGCGGTTCGGACATCACAGAACATGAGCGGCAGCGTACCAGCATGGGTCGAACGGCTGCTCGGCATCGAATCCGGGCCGGGGGAGGGGACCGTCTGGCGCCTGGAGAACGCCTGGGGCTGGCCGCCGTGGGTCACGCTCCTGTTCCTGGCCGCCGCCGTGGGTTTCGTGGTCGCGATCTATCTGCGCGAAGGGCGCCAGGCCGGCACGGTCTACCGCCTTGCGCTGGCCGCGATCCGGCTGGTGCTGGTGCTGATCGTGCTGGTGATGATCTCGCAGGTTTCGGTCTCGATCCAGCGGACCGGGCTTCCCTACGTGGCCGTGATCGTCGACGACACGCGGAGCATGACGGTCGACGACCGCTACGAGAAGGTGGTGCTCTCGGCCGTGCGCAAGCGGCTGCGCGCGGCCCTGGGCAGGTCCGCCGAGCCGAGCCGCTTCAACCTCGTTCGGGCGATTCTGGCCGAGGACGACGGGCGCCTGCTGCGGTCGATCGCCGCCGCGTACAAGCTCCGGCTGTACTATCTCTACGGTCCCCGGTCGAGCGAGCACAACGAAGCGCCGGCCCTGCTCGAAGAGCTCGGCGCCCACGAGCCCGAGGGGGAGCAAACGCGTTTGGGCGCGGGGGTCCGCGCGGTGCTGGACGACCTGCGCGGGGCGGCCCCGGCCGCGATCGTGATCCTCAGCGACGGAGTGAACACCGACGGCCCGCCGCTGGCCGAGGCCGCGACCCTGGCCCGGCGGCGCGGCGTGCCGCTGTTTACGGTGGCCCTGGGGAGCGACCGTCCGGAACGCGACCTGAAGCTGGCCGATCTGTTGGTCGACGACGTGGTCTTTGCCGGCGACGTGGTGCAGTTCGAGGCGAAGCTCTCGGGCACCGGATTCCAGGCCCAGACCGTGCCGGTCGTGCTCCGCGAAAAGGACCGCAGCGAGGTGCTGGCCCGGGTCGAGGCCACGCTGGGACCCGACGGGCGTGCGCAATCAGTGCGTTTACCCTATCGGCCGCCGGAGGTGGGCAAGTTCGATTACGTAGTTGAGGTCACGCCCCAGCCGGGCGAGCAGCAGACGGAGAACAACCACCAAGACTGCGTCGTCAACGTTCGCAAAGAGCAGATACGCGTGCTCCTGGTGGCCGGCTGGCCGAACTACGAGTTCCGCTATCTCCGCAACCTGCTGGCGCGCGACGAAACGGTCGAACTGAGCACCGTGCTGCAGGAGGCCGCCCCGGAATACGCCGAACAGGACGCCGCCGCGCTGCCGGACTTCCCCGTGGGACGCGACGAGCTGTTCGCCTACGACGTGGTGATCCTCGATGACGCGAACCCCTCGCTGTTGAGCGACTCGATGCTGAAAAGCTTGGCCGAGTTCGTCGACCAGCCGGCCAAGGGGGGGGCGCTGGTGTTGATCGCCGGCCCGCGCTACCTCCCCTCGGCCTACGGCGACACGCCGCTGGCGCCGCTGATGCCGGTCGAGCTAACGAGCGTTCGCTACCCGCAGCCGGCCCGGCCCGGGGGCGAGCCGTTCGTGGTCCGGCCCACGCCGTTGGGACTGGCCAGCCCGGCCATGCAGCTCGGCGACTCGGCGGCCGAGACCCGGCGGATCTGGGAAAAGCTGCCCCCCTTGTACTGGTGCGTAGAGGCCCCCGAGTTGAAGCCGGGTGCCCGCGTGCTGGCCGAGCACCCCTCCCAACGCGGCCCGGACGCAAAGCCGCTCCCGCTGGTGGTCGTGCAGTACGTGGGGGCGGGCGAGGTGCTGTTTCACGCAGTGGACGAAACGTGGCGATGGCGCCGCCGCGTGGGCGACGTCCTCTTCGCCCGCTATTGGGTCCAGACGCTGCGGCAGCTCAGCCGCTCGAAGCTGGCCGGGGCGGGAAAGACCGCCGTGCTCTCGACCGATCGGCGAGACAACGCGAAATACGACCTGGGCGAGCCGGTCCGGCTGCGGGTCCGGTTCACCGACGAGCGCCGGGCCCCCGACGAAGACGACGGGGTGA
>Ga0180437_10000423_pt1 | contig 83161 bp, 124 predicted proteins | sample SS_ome_4_FD_132410 | JGI IMG/M metagenome (GOLD analysis project Ga0180437, IMG submission 132410) | Hypersaline lake sediment archaeal communities from the Salton Sea, California, USA - SS_3_D_1 metaG | ecosystem: Environmental > Aquatic > Non-marine Saline and Alkaline > Hypersaline >...
AATGCCAGCAAATACAATGACCAGGAATTAAAATTGATTTACCTGGGAGACCATGATCCGTCCGGTCTGGATATGATACGGGATATCACGGAGCGAGAAGAAGAATTTGGAATTTCCATTGACGTTATTCATATCGCACTTACCAGGCAGCAGATTACCAGGTACAATCCCCCGCCAAACCCGGCAAAGATAACAGACCCAAGGGCCGGATGGTATATTAGCAAACACGGCGGGACATCCTGGGAAGTGGATGCGCTTGAGCCCAAAGTCCTTAATAAGCTTTTGACAAAAGCCATTGAGGATTTAATGGATATGGATTTGTACCAAGAGCAGCTTGACCAAGAAGAAGTGGATAAGGAGAAGATGCAAGACTTCATGGAAAATTACGAAAGCGAGGAATAATTATGCGGAAATGCCAGGTAACATACCGTGAATGGATCAAGGAAGAAAAGAAACAGGGCGAGGAAAAAACCGAGGAGGGTTTATTCCATACCTGGGGGCAAGATGGCGATACAGAAAACGGATTGAGTACGGTCGGTATAATTGAAATGCCGGACGGCAGAGTTATTGAAGCTTATCCATCACAGATTAAGTTTTTGCCATATCAAAGAGAATACGATTATCTTGAACCTTTGCTGATAGGTGTAAAGGACACCTTTGAATTAATGGCCGAAGGGTTTAAAGAGAATTTCAGTTTGGCCGATCCATTGAGAAGGATTTTAACAAATCAAATAGCTTTGATGAGTGCGCTGGAAGCTATTTATAAAAAATTAAACAAGGAGTGAGTCATGCTAAAAGAAAAAATTCAACATGCCCTGGGTGATGCAAAGTCATTGAGGCAATCACCAAAAATCAGTGGTGTGGCAAAAATGCTCTGCGATAACCAGATCATAATTCTGGAAGTCCTGGGTGCAATGGTAGAGACCATCCAGGCCATGAACATCGGACAGCCGGAGACGGCCAGCAAATCAACTAACCCGCCACCGAAAAATAATGAATCGGATGGAAAGAGTTATCTTGAAAGGGTTAAGGATGTTGATCAGTTGTTTGGCATGGAGTCCGTGGAATCCTCAAACATTGAAAGTGTGGGATTCAAAGACGGTACGATGCGTGTCCGGTTCAAGAACAAATCCATGTACCATTATCAGGGAGTGCCGGAAGAAACATTCGAGCTTGTGAAAACGTCCAAGTCCGTGGGGTCTGCTTTGAATCGTCTTGTGGTTGCTCAGTTCAAGTATGAGCAGGTCTATAAGTAAGATTAACCCCAGGGGTTAATTAACCGGAGGAGTTAATTGGACAAATCAGATACCGAGTTCACACCGGCAGAATTGGTAGGATGCAATTACGGGTGGATCATAGGTGGAATATTTCGAGAGCCATGCAGCGTTATCCTAATCTTTCCCTATGAATCAGAACGAGGATACCAGGTAAGACCATGCGGTGATTGTAACGGTACGGGCATTTTCCTTTTGCCAGATAACACGGAACATAAATGTAATACTTGCAAGGGGAGCGGGAGAATTTATTTTAATGTTTGACGTGAAGAAAAAAGTAAACTTATTCATTACTCCTGATTTATTCAAGAAGTTTGTTCTCAATCTCCCTTTCGAGCCGAATGAGATAATTTGTGATCCATCTCAGTTACAGGATATCGGTGATCTTAAATTTGATATGCCGTGGAGCAAGGCGCACTTTGAAAAACTGATTAAAGGCAAGACGGCTCTTTATGATACCGGCCAGCATATTATCCATTGGGACTTGGTAAACTGTACGCCGGATGACAGGATTCGGCTCATCCATTTAATAGACCAGAACCTTATGAGGAAAAAGAAAACATGAATAAAGTGGCAGCAGTAAAAGAGCCCCCGGCCAAAGAGGAATTGAAATGTAAGCGGTGCGGTCAGTGCTGCTCACAGATTGTTTTGCCATTATCGCCATTAAGACTTAAAAGAAATTATATGCTTTGGAAAGATTGGCATGATAAAACAAGGCGCAGGGTATCGAAAGTAAAAAGACGTACTGTGCCTCATGAGATTTGGCTAATTTATACAATGCTGATTTTCATAAGAGAAGCCAATGAGTTCAATGGAATTACTCAGGCCGGAAACATCCAGGGAGAAAAGAAATATATGTATCGGTGCAAACATCTTGTTATGGAGAACGGAAAAGCGGTATGCACTATTCATGAGATTAAGCCTGATATGTGTTCCAGCTACGGAACAATACCGGCCACTTATGCCAGCAAAGGATACAATTCGTATTACCCAAATTGTGTGTGGATGAGTTGATGGATGAAATAGGAGACTGCAAACAAGAACGCCTTGACGATTACCTGGCAGATAAGATAGCTTCACTAATAAAGGGCAGGATTGAGAGTGCTTATATTCCAAAAAGCCAGGAGGAGTTAGATGATTGGCGAAGGCGAAGACAAAACAATCCCGGATAACCTACTTAATGGTGAACCGGATGACGAAGATATTTTTGCACAAGAAAATTCCGGTCTCATAGAAGACCTTGACGAATTGGCCAATGAAGAAGAATGGCCAGATGAAGACTTTAATTAATGGAGGTTAAGATGTTTATAGTCAATGATAACTTATCGGTGAAGCCCCTTGAGGACGGCGTGATTCTTTTAAAGGCCAAGCAAGGTGATATATCCATTGATTTAAAAATCAATGCACATGATTGGATTAAGCTGGTAAATGAATTTCCGGTAGGGGATAAGAGCATGTTCGATGAGACCCGCAAAGCGCATGAGAAGTTTGTTCAGCTTCCAATACCCAAACAGTTGGCAATAGGTGTGGACATCGGAGTTATCACGGAGGACGAGGCAAAAACCCACGACTCTCTTAAGCTCCACAATAAAATTCTTACCATGATATACGGAGACGAAGCGGAGATATCTGCCTGTGACACGTTCATAACCGAGGTTGAACGGGCCAGGGAGGAATTACAGTCAAGGCAGGGAGCATGAAGACCATTCTTTTTTTAATCCTTGTATCCGTGGCGATCCCGCAGACCTTACGGGATCGGATAGTTACCCTGGAAGCCGATAATAAAAATCTCAAGGAAGACATTGAAGAAATCAAGAGTGACCTGAACCAGTATTATCATGAAATCTATATCAAGGGGAGCAAGCGGTACAAGGAACAGGAAAAGCGTGATCGGATTTATGAGCAGCAAATAAGCTCAAGTAAAATAAATGCATACGGTACGATGATAGGCGTGGCCGTGGTATTTATTTTGAATGCCTTGGGATTTGTCCATCTTAAGAAAAATGGAAAAGGAGCAAGGCCATGATGACAAGCCAGGGATCAAAAAAGGAAAACGAGCCGGAGAAAATCAAGCATGACAATAGGGATCGCAGATTTGGCCATATCTCTATCCGGTTTGATATGTACCATGATACGTCAAACGACGAAGCGTTCAAAGCTTTATTCAGCCAGTTTTTTCCCTACAAGGCAGAGTATGATATGTGCAGTGATTCCGTTATATACTATGGGTGGTGTCCTTTGTTTGACGTTTTACCAGAAAACTGCAAAGCCCCGCACTATGACGTAGTGTTTAAAAAGGAGCGTCACGATTCGGGCCTGGGGAGCGTGATGGTTGTTGAAGTTTTAAGAAGGGGATAATGGAAAGGAGAATAGGCAGATTTCAGTTAGGCAGCAGTTTTTTCTTTGTGCCTGGTGGTGAGAAAATACGGGATGCTTTATTGTCCGAGGTTAAAATTCTCAGCGTGGAATTTGATTTCAAGAGCAAGTGCTATGAATATAAATGCCGATGCGCTGATTTTGATAATCTTTCCGAGGATGAGCAAATTCCGTATTATAACATAGCGCATGTGGAAGGGAAATTTTTGTTTCACCGTCAATCAGAAAGCAAATTTACTCATGAGGTTTTCCAGGTTTGAAACACAAGACCAAAGTTTATTCAGAGACATTGGATTAACACCGGGAACGCCGGTGGTGGAAATGGAAATTAAAAAATCAGACAGCATGGTATTTGAGAGCAAGGACGGATTCAAGGTTTATATATACGGTGCAAATCTCAGGCGACTGTTTAATACCGTGGTGGATGATAAAAGGAGGAACGAGTGAGCGAGAATAAAACCAAAGAGACCATTGACGCAGCAGCATTGAAGATGATTGAAAAAATTCGGCTCAAGATGGAGCGCATTGACTTCACCGATCTTGAGGAGACGTTTTTTCTTTTCAAGGTTCAAGGCATGGAGAGTATTGGCAATTCCGAAAAGCATGAAATCATGAAATCCTTTAACAGAGAATTGAGCAAGATGAATTTCAAGGCAGAGACTTTGGGAAAGGCCATGATTTTATTTACTCCCTATGATTTCCAGTTTGAGCCCCACAAGTTTTCCGATGCAGACCTGGAAGCCCTGGTGCGTGGCCGTGGGATGACCATGATCGTGAATTATTACAAACCCTTTACCATTGATACCAAGCTGAACGATGCACAGATTGACCAGGTGATTGCGGAATGGGAGAGCTATGAGAATATAGCCCATGAGCATATCCGGGAATTGCGTATGCAGAAAAAGAACCTGGAACGTCACCGGCGCATGATTCAGCGCAAGGCCCAGGCGATCCCATTGTATCGGATAGGGGATAAAAACCCATGTGGTAAAATCGTGCTGTTACCCTTACAGGCAATGGTGGCGCATCCAGCCCCGGAAAAGAAATGGAAAGGCGGGGAGTGTTCAGTATGCCATAAACCGGTATGGATTGCCCCTGTGAATGCCGATCTTATAGGCAAGGGTGCAATCGGTATGTGTCCTCCATGCGGATATTATAAGGCAGCGTTAAAATGAATACCGATCTAATGTTTTCAGAAAACCTTAAACCCCAGGATGGAGAACACGATACTCCCCAGGATTTTTATAACATGCTGGACAAGGAATTTCATTTCGACCTTGATCCATGCTGCACAACAAAAAGCCAGAAAGCTCCCAATGGTTTTTGTTTGGACAAAGGCCAGGACGGTTTGGCAGAATCCTGGGACGGCTATAAATGCGCTTTCATGAATCCCCCCTATGGCCGGAGTATCACGGACAAATGGGTAAGGAAAGCTTTTCTCGAATCTTCAAGGCACATCCAGGTAGTTGGTTTAATCCCTGGACGGATAGATACAAAATGGTTTCACCGGTATATATGGGACGATGAAATCAATATGCCTCAAAAGGGGATCGAGTTCAGACCGCAGCAGGGCCGGTTAATTTTCGGCTCAGACGAATATTGGGAATGGCTATGGGAACAGCACACGATTCACAATAAGCCCAATTCTCTTTATCATCAATATGGGAAAAAGAACGCAGCCGGTTTTCCATCAATGGTAATCGTATGGCATCCGAGGCATCCATGACAGAAACAGACCAGGGCAGAATGACTTTTGTGATGAGAACAAAAGATTATGAAATCTACCGTTTTCCAGATGAGGAACATTGCCGGTCAGCCCCAGGAGAACCGTTTTACTGGTTATGAACTATTGACGGTGAAGGGATGTCTGTATGCAAACATAGATTTGAGGCCATGATTAATAAAGGACTCAATGTTGTTCTTTGATCAGTTTTTCAGGAGTAATTTTTAATGGGTATACACGATGATACTCAATCGGTTTCTACCGAGTGCCAGGCGTGTCCGCTATACCGTACAAAATGTACTGGCAGACCGGCGCATCTCCCTTGCAGAAATGAATTAAGCAAAAGGGTAGATAATGTTACCAGACCTGATATGCTGGATGATGACAGCAATAATTATCCTTCTGGTATTTCGCCTGTTTAAAAAAAATTGCTATTATTCATTCAAGACCAAGGGCTTTAATCCTATTTGCCATGAGTGCATTTTAAAGGGAAAGCTTTTTCAAGAAAGAGAATGCCGGTCATGCAGAGTAAAGGAGCTTGACTATGTTTAATGGAAGCGGATACTATTGGGTGAACCGGCGGGGAATTATTCACTACAAACAGACCAGGGTGGTGGACGCAATAGGAGCGGAGATTTATTTCAATTCCCCGAATTGTATAAAATACTGGAAGGTGCAAACCCTTGATGATTACAATAAGGTAATAGAGATTATCAGGAAAAGTATTAGAGTGGAATCCCCGAAATAAAAATGTATATTAGAAATAGCTTTTTAACTTTTCTGGCCAGGGGGCGGTCGATCTTGGCCGATTCCGCTCCCCTCCGTGGTTAAGTAAGAGCCGGTGGCATCTCTCCCATCGGCTCTTTTTTTGTTATATTATAGATATGAAGCAAGGATTTAAAATACAAGTTATTCTTAATTTTGAACCGGCCAGCCCTATTATCGATCTTACCTATTCCATTATCGAAGAAGGTACGGGCAGATTGACCGCCATATTCGGGTTATGGCACGTGCTTGAGCGTGACATTTATTATCCAAACAAAGTTATTATCTGTCCTACGGACAAAGGATACTATGATGTCCTGGGAACGTTTGATAATAGATGGTTTTGTCACGGTAACAAGCCGATATTTAAAAAGAAGTGGCGGGGATAAATGTCAAGATTGAAAAATTCCGGTGGAATTTCCGAAGACTCTTTGATCGAATCTGTTTTAATTAAACCGGTAATCCCTACTCACTTCGGCAGCATAGCGCATCCCCAAGCTTCGAGCGGACGGAATATAAATGTTGTTGACCAGGCATATATGGAAGAAGAAAAAACCTTTGATGATATTTGGAGGTACGAGCCTGTTGACGTTCTATATTTTTTCAGAAAGTTTTTGAACAAAAAATTATCTGATCGTCAAAGAAAAGCAGGGCTGGCCATCTGCGGTGAAGACCCGTTTTCCCTTATTCCACCAAAGCAAGAAGCCGATCTGATATGGGGCATGAGATCGGGAAAGAATTATTTAAGTGAGGGGATTTACGTTTATAAAACATACCAGCTTAAATGCCTCATCGATCCTCATGGATATTTCGGACTGACCCCGGATAGAACCATTGACCTTATCAATGTGTCCGTGGTGAATGAACGCCAGGCCCGGCAGGTGTTTTTTAAAAATGCTTGTAATACTTTGAAGCATTGTATAGACCCGGATACCGGTCTTAACTGGTTTCAATCAAGATTAGGTATGGATATCCGGGATGGCAAAGATATTAAAACCAAGGAAATGGATATCCCAGGTAATATCCGGTTATGCTCATTCAATACAGAAGCCGATGCTTTCCAGGGATTCAATGTGTACTTTTGGGTAGGTGATGAGATTTCCAGGGCGAACACAAAGCCCAGGTATGAAAAAGCGAAAGCGCAGCTTAAGACCGTGATCGCAAACTGCAAGGCGACTTTCAAAAAATACGGAAGCGGGATGCTGATAACATACCCGGATAACGATACCATTGACTACGGGTGGGAGCGGTACAAAACTAATATCAATAACCCCAATGTTTATACAGACCTGGCCCGGACGGTCGAGGTACGAGACGATCTGACCCAGGAAGATTTGCAGCAAATATTCGATGACGATCCAGAGTTTGCGGACGTTGCGTATAACTGCAATGTGAAATCCCCTGAGACCGGTTTCTTTGCAGCGCATCCAGAGCGCATAAAAGAAATCATGGACAAAGAGCTTAAACCTTTCGCTGAGTATAAACGGGGAATTACGGAAAGGGTTATCAAGCAAGATAACAAGGTGGTTGCGGTAAGGAAATATACGGCCATCAGTTTTACAGAAATGATTTCAGACCGTTTAATTAAAGTCAATCCTTTGGATGAAAGCATTAAGATAAAAACCGTGGATGATCTCAATGAGCATTTCAGGATAATGTGTATTCCCGATCAAATGAAACGTCTCGAAGAATTAAAGGCCATGAAGTTACGCAGTACCATTACCGAAGGATCGTATAATGCAAAGGGCGAATTTGTTGGCCGTGGCCGGGGAACGCATGAGAAGTTGATCGGTGATAATAGAATCCGGTTTGTTGCGTGTGATCCAGGATTGAGCGGGGATACCTATGCGCTTGTGTGCGGGTATTGTGAGCGCATAGATATTCAGAATAAAACGCTGGCCGAGGCAGCAGCCAGGTTCAAAGTCTTGTCCATGCCGGTCATTGATCTGATTGTTGAATTTCTGCCTATCAAAGACAAATCCGGCATGAAGATACCGGTGGATTTTGTCAATGTTCAAAACGTGGTCAGTACCTTAAACATGGTTTTCCCAAACATGAGAAAAATTAAGTATGACCACTGGCAAAGTGAATTGGCAAAGCAGCAGTTGGAATCGGAAGGCGTGGATGCCGATGTGAAATTTTTCAGCAACAAAGTTCAGTATCAACTCTATGTCCATTTACGGCGGGTAGTTTATAGCGGTCTTTTTCGATGCATGGATTATCCAAAACTGGAAACCGAATTAAGGCAGCTATTGGACATAAACCACAATAAAGTTGACCATCCACCAGGGGGATCAAAGGACGTGGCCGATGCGACCGCTATGGTGGTCAAGATGATTACCGATACAGACCTGGACGCTCACGGATTCGATTTCGGCGCATAAACCCCAAAATGTAGAGATTTCTTGACCGGGATCACAAGATATGGTATATTATAAGGGTAAACATGGCACACTCCGTTACCTTTCGGTAATGCCAGGCATTGAGCCCAGGTTACTCCTTGACCTGGGCTCTTTTTATAAGACTTGACAAATTTGTAACTTATTATTATTTCTTAAGAAACAGGGTATTATAATCAGCATAGTTCAATTTTTTTTCAGGAGTTATGAATGATCCAGTTGGAAGAATTGGAAGCTCTTGGAATTACGAATAAAAAGAAATCCAATATTCAAAAATCCTCAAATACCCCAATTCCTATTCAAGCCGGTGGAATTATTCAATGGGTCGATCCGAATCAGATTGAGAAAGCTCTTGATATCCAAAACAGAGTTTTGGACATTCAGGAAAAAGTCTCAGACCTGAACGACCGCAAACGCTCAAACACTGTTCAGCTTGACGATCTCAAATCCTATGTGGTAGACCCGTATGATATGTACGAGTATTCATCTTACGGGCAAATCCGCACAAAGCGTTTTCTTACCTTTGACGTTCTTCGGCAAATGGCCGATACCGAAATCCCCGCAGCTATCATATCTACCAGGATCGCCCAGGCGGTACGATTCACAAAGCCGACCGATGAAGGATTGGACGAGCTTGGATACAGGATAAGGCTCAAGGATCGGAACGCCAAGGCGACTGAACAGGATAAGAAACGCATGGCCGAGATTGAACAATTCCTGTATCATACCGGATGGGACGAGGGTTATGTTGGATTTCAGAAAAGGGACACCCTTAAAAAATTCGTGACCAAGGTTATCCGTGACCGGCTTACCTGTGACAAAGTGAATATCGAATTGCAGCGCACACGCAAAGGAGATATTCACAGTTTCTATGCCGTGGATGCAGCAACTATTTATCCCCTTGTTCCCAGGTACATGAAAGAGCTTTATTTCCAGGGGAAAAATCCACAGCAGATGCAGCCAGCCCTTTTGCATGACCATGATTTGTTAGAGGACAAGAATGTAAACCCGGATGACATCGTTTATGTCCAGCGCATCTATAACAGGGATACGGCTTACTTTCTCAGAAATGAAATGCTGAACATTTCTGAGAATCCCAGGACTGATATCAGGTTTTTCGGATATGGCGTGGCCGAGCTTGAGCTTTTGATCAGAGCGGTCACGGCATGGATAAACGGATTGAGCTTTTCGACCAGCACCTTTTCCGAGAACAAACTTCCAGCCGGTGTCTTGTCCATTATCGGAAACTGGAACACCCAGGAGCTACAAGATTTCAAAGACCAGTTTTATCTTTCCATGTCAAATCCCAATTACAAGCACAAGATACCCATTATGAGAACCAAGGACGGCAAGGGCGTTTCCTTTGTGGAGTTCAAGGGAAAGAACGCAACGTCCGAGGAGCAACATAAATTCTTGACCTTCATGGCTCAGATATGCGGTGCGCTTTTCCGCATAGACGTGGAGGAGATCGGATTTCAGTCATTGCGGATGGGTGCTGCTCCGCTATCCCAGGGAAGCCCTCTTGATAAAATCAAGTCATCGAAAGATAAGGGGTTTGAGCCCCTTATGGATTTCATTGCGGATATTTTCAATAACAATATCCTCAATGAGATCGATGGCGGTAAATATGAATTTTATTGGGTGGGTGTCAAAGAAGACCGCACAAAAGATAAACTTGAGATCAGAAAATTAAGGTTGGAAACCGGGTCAACGGTACGTCAACTTATCAAGGAGAATGATGAGGAGATACCGGAAGGAGAAAACCAGGAATGGTTAGATGCCCCGGCCAACCCGATACTTTTTCAAGCCTGGCAATCAGAAAAAATGGCTAAAGCCCAAACCGGCGGTGAGTTCTCAATGGAAGAAGGCGCACAAGGAGAAGAAGGCGCACCAGGAGAGGAACCGACCGGGGAGCAAGGCACAGTCGAGGGAGAACAAGTTACACCACAGGAAAGTCCCGAAGCTAAGACCGGTGGACGCTTTAAGCCAGCCGAGGGTGCGGAAATGGGTAAATCCATTTCCTTTACCATAAGGCGTATAAGTGAAAGGCTTAACAGAAGCGTACAAGGTTAATTTCGACGATGATTTGAGCGCATCGGAAAGACTTGCCTTATCCCCTCATTTATTTAAGGCTTTTACTTCTTATCTATCTTTTTCTACAGATGATGCCAGTGAATTAATCAAGGCCGTTAAAGAAAAAGATTCAAGCAAAATCTGGAATCCTCACACCTATAAACCCCAGGCTATTCTTGAGGATATCTATTACCTTTATTTAGCAGAGCCCATGAAAAGTTTCCAGAATGCTGTTCTGGAAAAATTCAATTTGGGAAAACGGCGTGAGACTTTGGTAAAAGCCATGCCTAAATACGAGTCGGATGATATCGATCTGATTGACCGGCTTATGAAAAAGTATTTTCCATCCCCGGAAAAAAATAAGGCAATAGCGGAAATGGTGGCTGTTCGGTCTCATCTTTTGGGATTGATCCGGGCCGGGGAATCCGCAGCCCTGCCTTTCAAACTTGTCGATCCCAGGAAACTCCCAAAGACCGTTATTGAAGCCATGAAAAAATACCGGGTAAAACCGGACATAGCCAGGTCTATGATTTTCTCAAAAGATTTTACCGGCTCTCTCATCCAGACCCAAACTGATAAGGTCAAAGAAGGGACTAAGAGAATCATTCTTGATGGATACCGGAACAATTATGCGACCGGGAAAATTCGGCAGAATTTATTCCAGGAGCTTGGGAGCGATAACCGGGATTGGAGAAGGGTGGCATTGACCGAGGTATCTTACGGGGATTCAAACGGGTATATTGATGCCCTGTCTCAAGGGGAATGGGTGATCGGGGATTCTGCCCCGGATGCGTGTGAGCATTGCCTGGATATGATTCATGGTAAGATTTATCAGAAGACCGATGCCCCCGGAAACTGGAAGACCCAAATATGGGTAGGGAAAACAAATTATGGCCGGTACGCAGCGCACTACACGAAAGACCCGGTTTCCGGCAAGTGGGTACGCAGACCGGATTCAATGATATGGATGCCTACCATACCCTTGCATCCTCATTGCCGGTGTAACTGGAATAAGTTCTTTCCAGAATCTCAGTGGATAGATGAAAAAGGATATCCACGAATGAAACAAGAAGATTCAAAGAAGTGGGAACAGTGGTACGAATCTTTTAAGAAAAGGAAGGCAGCGTGAATAAAGAAAATGAAACGGCGGTATTAGACCTGGAAACTGCAAAAGAGGGAAAGGTTATCAGAACATCGGACGGCCAGGCATTAAGAATTGAAAAAATAACACACCACAAGAACGAGGCCGGTGTTAAAAAAACTAAGGATGAAATCAATAAATCCAAGCTTTCTATAAATGATGTGATCCCCCTGGATGCAAAACAATTTTCTGCCAAGATGCGGGAAATGGTTATTGTGGCCCTGGCTACTTACGGGGAATGGATAGATTATAACCGGCTGGAAAAGCAGGTGCATAATCATTTACGTGGTCAGTTCAGGAAAAAGCTTGCCAGGGGAGCGAGAGATGGAATGTACCAGATCGGTTATTGGGAAACCGGTGCTGGAAACCGGCGCAAGATTATTTGTCTTGACGAAAAAGACCCGCAGTATGATGTCGCCCTTAAGGTCTATAAGGAATCGCAGCACAAGAAAATGGATGGCGAGATCGCCAGGGAAATGAATTTACTGGAACGGCGCAAAAAGGAAATTGAGGATGCCTATAAAGAAATCAAAAGCCGTCCCGAATCAACAGACATTGAGATCAGGAATCTTGAGACCCTTATTCTCAGGATGATTGACGAGCGGGATCGCCTGGTTAAGCTTTTCCGGGAAGCCCATGCCAAAAAGGAAAAAGTGGAATTGACCGACTATGTTAATAAGCTTGAGCAAACCATTGAAGGTCTGGAATCCACGGATATCAAAACAAGCCCCCTGGAAATGGAGCATAATTCATTAGCCGATCTTGATAAAGCCATTGACAATGCCAGCAAAAAGTATGGCGATAAACCGGCAGAGATGAAAATGCAGACCGGGGAAAGTCTTAAAAAGAAAAAAGGATTTTTCTCAAAACTGTTTTCATGATCCAGTTATTTAAAAAGACCATTGGCAATCTTGGATTGTCAAAAGCGCAGCCGATAAAAGGGAGGCCGGGTTTGCAGCTTGTTCAAACCGCAAAAGGAAAGCGGTGGAAGAAAATCGACCAGGCATCAAAAAACAAGATTGTTACTTTTATAAGCAATCTTGGAAAAGAATATCATAAAACAATTCCCCTGGATAAGATTGAAAAAAAGTTTAATGAGCATGGCTATGTATTGTTACAGGAAGACAATACAGAGTACGAGGGGATTTTGACCGGCGCAAAAGGGAGGGCGAGTATCGGTATAGCTCATAAGGATACCAAGAAGGGAGAATTTTACCAGCCCATAAAGCAGCAGCTACATATACAATGGTATAAGATGCCGTCCGGCAAGTTCGAGATAAACGGCTATATATCATAAAGAGGAAACAATGAAACTGATCTTATCATTATTCCCGGATTTGTCAAAGGCAAAGAAGGCCAAAGAACCTAAATCCTTTGACTACGGTGCAGCAGCCGTGGGAACAGAACGCTGGATTACAATAACGGATGATACCAGCCCCCTGCATGGCCGTCATATCCTTATCAAGAAAAAAGCCGGTGGAACATGGGGTATCATTGCCGGTGGTGGCATGAATGCAAAGCGGAAACACCTGGAACACATCGAGCTTGATATGGAGAAAAAGAAAAAGACCGCAAAGATTCGCCAGGAGCAACGGGAAAAGAAAAGGGAGCTTTCAAAAGAAGCCAGGCAATTAAGGAAAGAGAAAAGAGCGATCTCCCAGGAAAAGCGGGAAAAATTAAGCAAGGTGGTTGCCAGGAAAGGTGTCAAAAAAGAATTAGGGGAAAAGGAAAAGAAGCTTTTTATCGCAAAGAAGAAGTGGGAATTTAAAAAGCTTGGAGTTGCCCCGGAGGAAATGAAAGGTAAAATTGCAGAGGCCGTTAGGAGAAAAAACCAGCAGATTAAGCGGGAACACAATAAGGCGATCCGCAAGCTGGATAAGCAGCTTGATATTATGTTACAGGCACATGCGACCGGCGAGGACTTTATCACCACGGCCAAGAAAACCGGCAAGCTGGATGAGTTTAAGCAAGAACCAGAGCCCAAGAAATTTGTCATTAATGATGAGGCGGTCAGCAAGCTTGATAAAAAATCCAGGGATAACCTTAAAGCCGAGGCCCGGAAACCGGATAGCCTGGTAGGGCATAGTTTGACCGAGGATGAGGTTAAATCTTTGCCCCAGGATGTCCAGAAGGTTTATAAAGAAGAACCGAAACCGGAAATTAAAACCGTGGACGAAAAGCCCCTTAAGCCCGAAGGGGAACAGGATAATCTCAAGCTGAACGATGACGGTGAACCTATACCCAAAGAAAAGATTACCAGGGACTTGACCGATGAACAGCGTGAGGAGTTACGCCAGCGAATGCTTGAAATCCGCAGACGCAAAGAAATGGGCGAGTCTATGGGTAAAGAACAGGGAATGCCCGGCTTTAATGTTTTGGAATCAGGCGACCAGGCTATTGAAAATAACGATCTCAGCTATAAAGGAACAGCAAGATTTCGTGATGGCGAGAATACTCAGCTTTATGAAAAAGGTGATCCGGGCCAGGTAGACGAGAACATGGCTGCAAAGCATGACCTTATGACAATGAGAATGGAGGAAGCTTTATCTCTAAAATCCCATATTGAGGCCCACAATGATCGGTTACGAGAAATCCGTAAGATTGATAAACGGCTCAAACAAGTTGAGACAAAAGGCGCAAAGGTTCTTGATTCATTATCTGGCCTGGAACACGTCGAAATTTCCCCGGATGAATTATTGCATCGTGCCAGTAAAAAATTCATGAGCAATAAAGCAATCGAAGATAACCGGCGACTCTATGACGAGATCAATTTTGCGATCCTTGGAAAAACCGAGGGTGAGGAGTTCAGGAAAAAGGGAATCCATACCGATCCGAGAATGGAGAAAAATATTCAGCAGGGAGCATTTGAAGCCCTGAACGGTGTCCAGGTAGAAGTATTCGGCGGTACGGGAATCAAGAAAGAGGTTATGCAGGGTCTTGGTATTCAGGGGAGTACGGCGGTTCTTGCTCATCTCATTATGTCCGGGAAAACACCGGGAGAGCTTAAGAATATCAAGGAAGGTCTTGACAAGTATATCGAAAAGCAGCATCCGCAGCTTGTCCAGGACGTTTTGAAAAAAGCAGACCATTATGATGCGGTGATAAAAGACCTTGAAGAAAAACGAGGAGTCAAGGAAAAGCTCACCGATCCGAGCGGTAAGGTTGTGGCCGAGGCTGCGCTTATTACCGGGACAGCCATTAATCGGAAACAGAACGAGGCCAGGGTTCAGAAAAATTTGCATCTTGGTACAGCAATGGGGAGTCTTCAAACAATAGCGACCCTAAAGCACATTCTTGACTCCGGGTTTAAGAATGGCACGATTGACATGAACGTAGGTAAGGAGCGCAAAAATGTTACCCAGGCTATCCGTGGTCTTGGTCTTAAGCTCAAGGAAAAGGGCGTAAAGTACAATGTCCGAAAAACGGACGTGGGTTATAAAATCTCTGTTCCGGTAGATTCCCTCAAAAACTATACAAAGGCTGTTCAGCGTGAACAAGCCAGGATGGATCATCTGAGGGCTGTTAAAGAAGGGAAGACGGATAAGAAGGGCTGGCTACCGGATAGGTTCAACAAAAAAATAACCGTGGTTGTGGATGGCAAGAAAAAAATTGTCCCCCTGGATATGAGCAAAGACCCAAAATACCGTCATCAGCAGACAGCCATACGGTCCTCACTTGCAGCAATGGATAAGGATAAGGGCGGTGGAATGCTGCATAATATTGAAGTGGGTGGTGGAAAGACGGCGGTTTCTTTCGGTGTGTTTTCAGAGCTTGAAAAGCGGGACGGCAAAAAATTAAACAAATATTATGCGTGTCCGAACAAAACCGCAAAACAGGCATTGGATGAGCTTCATAATTTTACCAAGATGAAGGGGAAGATTGTTACCAATGTTAAGGATTTAAAAAATCCCAAGATCGATGTGAAAATCATTACCCATGATTTCTACGCCAAGAATGTCGATGCGATTAACGCAGCCGGATTCGAGGCCGGAGCGGTGGATGAATATGACCAGCTTCCAGAACATACCAGGACGAAAACCCGAAGGGATAAAAACCTTAAATATCGTTTAGCTTTAACCGGTACGCCGGTCGGGAACAAGGGTGTGATGGATACCTATGCTATCATGCAGTATGTTTCCAATAAATCAAAAGAGCTTGGAACGACCAAGGAGTTCCGGGATAAATACAATACTATTGCGACCGGAACGACAGGGTGGGAAAATTCCGTGGTGGAAGGTCTCAAGGAGCATGTGAGCCCGTTTATATATTCCTCAGAATCAAAGCACGATTTCAAGAATAAGATTTCTGAGGTAAAATCCAATATGACCAAAAAGCAAAAGCTCAAGGTCATAGAGCTTAATTCAAGGAAACGGGAAGACCGGAAAGCCCTAAACCTTAAAGCCGAGAAAGAAGAATGGAGCGCAAAGCAACGAAAAGCAGCCCTGGATAAAATTGAACAGGATTATGATGCTCTTCAAGAAAGGGCTATTTTGTCCGGTGATGCAAAACACAATGGAAGATTCCAGGCATTAAAGCAGCAGATAGACCAGCGTTTTTCAAAATCTAAACAGGGTAAAAAGCATAAGTTTATTATCCATGTTAGCGACGGAGAGGCCCGGAAATCCGTGGTGAGAAATTTGGAAAAAACCTATGGTGCCGGTACAGTTGCGGACATGGCCGAGAAAGCAGCCACGAAAGAGGAAAAGCAGAAAATCGCTGACAAGCATCTTAAGAATTTCCGGGATAAGGCCGATGTGAAATTTCTTGTGATCGACCGTGATAGTACGGCGGGTGTAAATGCACAGAGAGCAGATACGGCCATTTTTTACCAGACCCCAAAGACGGCCAGGGATAAGATTCAGGCCACTGGCCGTCATGCCAGAACAGGCCGTGAAAAGTACGGGGATGCGGAAACGGTTTTCATGAGTGATGCCGAGAATCCTATTGATAGCCAGCGCATGAGCAATATGAAACGTGAGGAAACATTACTGGAAGCCATTGCCGGTAAGGGAGGCGCACCGAGAAATATTAAATGGGGAGGCAAGGCCAAACCCATTGCAGAAGAACCTAAACCAGTATTGGCTATGAAAAAGAAAAAAGAGGTCAAACCGGTGCTGGCCATAAAAAGGAGGAAAGCAGCATGATCCGGGCACTAATATTAAATCTTTTCAAGGCCAGCAAAAAGCCTTATACGAGTCTCGAAGCCGATACCGTTGGCATTATGGGAGAATATACGGACGCTACCAGACAACTTGACGCATCGACCGCAGAGCTTAAGAAAAACTTGGGCCAGCTTACCGAAGCTATGAAAAGCTTAAAAGAAAAACGGGATAAGCAGACGGATCAGAAATCAATACAATTCTATAATAACTTAATTGACCGGGCAAACGAGGAATGGCATTTGACCAATGAGCAGATCGCCCAGGCGACCTACCAGACATCAAAAAGACCGATGCCCCTTATTGATTATGAACCTCACCACAAGGGATTATAATGAACGGAACAGTTGAAGCCCAACTTGGTTCAATTCATGAAGCTATCCAGAATATAAAAAGCAATATTGAAGCTTTGTTTAATGAAAGGAAAGCTCAGACAGAGCAGATTGCTTCCCTTGATAAAAAGGTTGATCTTTTTAAGAATACGTTTGAGATGACAAAATCCAGATGTGAAACCAGGTTTGAAGATGTTGAAATCAAACTTGGTAATGACTACCGTGATCTTAATGAGATTAAAAAAATCAAATCGGTCAAGGAAGGGATAAAAGAATATAAAATGAATTTGAGGGAATTTATCAGATGGTTTTTATATGTCATATTGGCTATATTCGCCATCGTTATTTCAATAAACACTGTACTGGAAATAAAAGATAGGGTAAACAATCACAAAGGAGTTCCCGATGCTGTCCGAGAAACTACTGGACATCCTTAAATCAACCTCAGACCTGGATTTACTTATTCAGGACGAGCTTAATTTGGTAAAGGCCAAGCCCGAAAGCGCACCGTCGAAAAAGCCCCCGAAAAAATGGTGGGATGAGATGTATAAGAAAATCAAGTCCGGTAATCCCGATTATTCGGATGAGCAAATCCGTGAAACAATCGGGAGCATCTGGTATCATAAAATGAGTGGTCAGAAAAGATCGCAAACCAGAAAGGCCGAGGGCAAGACATACGGAAAAGCCCCGGTTGCCAAATCAATCGGAGATGTGATCGCAAATCTTATGAATATTTTCGGCATTGATATCCAGAAAGGGAGCGCATCAAGCGTTTCCAGTGAAAAAGAAATTAAACAGGAGGTAAACGTGGAGAAATTAGTCAAGGCCATCGAGTCGCTGAAAGAAATCTTTAGCGGAGAAGAATTGGAGAAGGCTATAAAAGGTGAGGGATCGAGGGGTGGAAAGGTGATCGGACACACAAGAAGCGGGAAACCGATTTATGGGACATCGAGTCAGAAACAGGTTGGGATTCATGAAAAGGGCTGGACTAAAAAAGACTATGAGGATGCAGCGAAGGCGCATTACACAGAGTCAGAAGGTCATAGGAAAAAATCAAAAAAAACCGACGACGAAAGTGATAAAAAATTTAAGCATCATAAGTTTATGGCCGAAAAACACTCTATGAAAGCCGGTGCTTTTAATAAATCAACAAACGGTTATTCAAACCTTCCAGAAACCACAGAAGATTTAATCAAGGCCATTATTACCGAGGCCAAAAAAGAAGTAGTTCAGTCAACACCGGCCACAAATATCGTGGTTGATGAAGCCGGAAAAAAACTGAAACCGACCGATGTAAGACCTGCCAAGGTTCTTAAGAGGTATGAAGACCTTCTCCGTGAATACCGGGAAGCCCTGGAAAGGAATTTCGATATCTATAAGCTTTCCATCAAGGATTGGGTGAAAAATTCCTATTTCTATACGGGGAATTGCACAAAGGCCGAGATTGAAAAAATCATGCAGATGGCCGAGAAAGCAAAGCCCAAGGTGACGGCCCAGGTTGCCAATAACCTGATCTGGAATCTTGAGTATGCGGTACGCCAGGGAGCGATTGACAATAACGATCCCAAGATGAACCAGTTTAAAAAGCAGCTTGACGGCATTATTGCCAAGTACAATAAAACCAAGGGCGTGAAAAAATCCGTGACCGCACTGGATACGGCCATCGAAAATCTGGAAAAGGCCATTACTACAAAGAGGCCGGAAAAATATACCGAGGCCGAGCATAAGGATTATGCGGATGAGAAAAATAACCGCTATCCGATTGATACCAAGGAGCGGACTCAGGCAGCTATCAAGTATTTCGGGATGCCGAGAAATTACGGAAAGTACAAGCCGGAGGAGCGCAAATTTATCCAGCGCAAACTTGCAGCAGCAGCCAAGAAATTTGGTATTGATACCACTATCGGAAAGGAAACAAAAAAATCCTTGTCCGGCATGGGTGAGGATTGGGACGATCTTATTAAAGCCGTATCCTGTCCCGGCGGTAAAATAAAATCCAAGGGGAAAGGCCGTGGCCTTGGTGTCGGCAAAGGCAACGGCCCGATTGGAAAACCTATTGGTGAAAAAGAAGAAGAAAAGGAGGAGAAAGAAGAAATGGAAACCGAAAAAAGTATCAAGGTGGAAGACCTTTATAAAGCACTTTCGATCAAGTTCCCGGTCGGCGGTGTTTTTCATATCCCGAACAAGGGTTCCGGCACAATCATGAAAAGTGAAAACGGGAAACTTCTGGTCAATGTCATGGGTGTGGAGCATGAGGTTGATTTTCACAAATCCATGAATGCAAACCAAAATATGTTCACAGACCTTTTCAAATCATCGGAACGGCAGATCGGTGAAAGCCTGATAAAATCCGTGGATGACGGTGATATCACCAAGGCCAGCAAAGAGGCCGAGGATTTTGAAAAAGGTCGTGACCAGGGCTTTGCTCATTAATTCCCAGGGAGTTTCACAATGCCTAAAATTCTAATAAAGGCTATGCCGAGAGGCATAGGCCGGAAAGGGAGAGTTGTAAAAATTCTCCCTTCCGGCAAGGTTCTTTATCAGTCCGATATCGAGGCCAGGGAACGGTATTTGGCCAAGCGAAAAGCTGAACGTGAAAAGGCCAAAAAAGAAAAACAGAAGAAAGAGAAAAAATTCGAGATTAAAGAAGGAAAAAAAGTTTACCGTTCTGATATCAAGGCCAGGAAAAAATTTGTTGCCAAAAGGTCGAAACAACGGGTAGTGAAAAAAGAACAGGTCAAAAAAGAGACCGTGAAAAAAGAGGCAGCAGCAGAGCGTAAGATTGCGACCGAGGTTTCAAAACTTGGGGCAGCTTACGCACAGTCTATGGGCGAAAAAGAACCGAGACAGCCTTTAGTAGATAAATACTTATCCAAGGTTAAAAAACCAAAGACTGAGATCGAGAAGCGTGTTTTTAGTTTTGTCCAGGATTGGCCGGATAAACAAGTATACGCTTACAAGGTCAGGATGGGCGCAGCCAAAGGAATGAGCATGGATGACTTCATGGATTTGCTTGAGCGCAATAAGTATAAAATGTTCACAAATCTTCATGGATTTCATATCATCCGCAAAGGTCTTGGTAGGGATATTCCAATGTATCTGCCTATATTGAGTAAAGGGCTGATTCAAAAAATAAAGGAGAGATTGCATCTTGCTCCATCAACAAAAAATCCACGGATAAGACGCTGGCAAAAAATGATGAAGGAGTCAGCGCATAACCAAAACGACATGACGAAGGATTGGAAACAGGGAATCTTTGAATCGAAGTATAAAACCAGGCCGAAAGAAAACGCAAGCAGGGCGTATCTCCTGGGATTTTATGCAGGGAAGATTAAGCGATCTAAAAAGCTTATGAAAACCCAAAAGGATCGCCTGGCCAGGTTGATGCAAGAGGCCAGGAATCGGGGGATCGCTATCGCCAAGTCTTTTGATGACAACTTTGAGCTTGTTAAGGGTGTGAAGGATTTGCCTTTATTGCCATCGAAAAAAGACCCTACAAAACGCAGACATCAAAGGCCGGGCGAAAAACCGGTGGTTGAGAAAAAACCCGGAGTCGCCAAGCCAAAGGAAACCGAATACTTTTCAAAATTTGATAAGGCTGCAAAAAAGTTTAAGAACACGACTTATTCAAATTTTGTTGAGAAAGAAGCGGAGAAAGAAGGTGACAGCCTTATTTCATTAAAGCAGGGTGAGAGAACAGGGTACAATGTTTTTTCCTATGACGTGGCCGGTAAGGATTATATCAATGACATGACGGCCAATGATAAATTTAATCTCATGTACCACAATTATACAGCTAATGGCGAACACGGAAAGCAGCTTTTGACCGAGCTTAAAAGTGCGGGGCTTACTCCTGATTACGATATTAAGGTTAAAGCATCCGCAGTACAGTGGCCTGATTCCTGGGGTGAGGACGATCCGGTGGAGTTCAGCAAAGAATCCGTTATCAAGAAAAATCCCGATACCGGAAAAAAAGAAAGATACCGGTTATGCAAGTCCGCAGAATACGCCATTGTTTTCCGATGCAAGGATAAAGCCGAGGCCGAGAAAGTCAATGCTTTCTTGAACAAGCGCACTGTCCGTACTTCTAACGAGTATAAAAATTCAATTAAGGATTCATGGTGGGCTCCCGATATCCGCAGCAGTTCATCAGAACATTATGACGAGCTTGAGGAAAGAGTGGCCAATGTGAAGATGTTTAAACGCCAGGGCGTGATTACTTTGTCCAAAAAGCCAATGAAAAAAGAAGGCTATTACCAGAACAAAATCTATGTGAATAAGCACCTGGCCCAATATATTACGAAATCCGCTTTTAGGCTGCTTGACCTGGTAAAAACCCTAAAAGGAATCCTGGGTGATTAAAACAGATGTCAGAAAGCTCCGGTGTAAAGGATGCAAAAAATCCTTAACAGCGACGGCAAAAGACAACGGCGATCCACTCATAAAATCCCGAATGCTCAGAATCCGGGATAATCAGGTAATGGCGGTCTGTAAATATTGCAAAACCGAGAACCATCTTGGTGCAATTACGAATCCCCAGGATTCCGGGTTTGGGCTGATTTTGATTAAAAAAATTTGATTTTTGTGAAAAAATTAGTTATTTAATAAATAAATAGAATATTCGTAAACGGGGGATCATGGTTTAGCCCATGATTCCCCTGTCCAGTATAAAGCCGGGAAACCGGCGAGGTTTACGGCGAAAGCCTCCACTAAGGGTAAAGCCAACCTCACATAACCAAGGGATTCCCCTTACGTTATAGAGGTTGGCTTTTTTATTATGGAAAATCTGGAACACTACAAGGTAGGACAGGACTTCTCAATCCCTTTGGGTATGGAGACCGATCTGGAAAAATCCGGTGGCGAGGATGACAACAAGTATTTCATCAAGCTTTTGGCCGGTGACAACGTTGAGGATATCCAGGAAGAAGTGGTTGAGCCGGAAGGTTTTATCCTGGATTATCTTATGAAAGGCGGGTATTTCAACTACGATCACAATAAGGGCTCTCAGTATTTGATCGGTGAGCCGACCGATTATGAGTTTGTCAAAAATACCAAGACCGGTTATTGCGGACTTCTGGTAAAGGGTTTTCTTTACAAGTCCAATGAGAAGCCGGTTGCAGAGCAGCTTATCAAGCATCTCCGTGTTCTTAAATCCGTGGGTTCAAAACGCAGGATCGGTGCAAGCGTAGAGGGCAAGACCCTGGAACGCAAAGGCAATCGCATTGTTAAGGCGTGGGTCAAGAACATTGCCATCACGGAACATCCGATCAATCGCAATACCTGGGTGGATATTGTAAAATCTTTTGCCGGTGTTTGCCAATTCAATCCTTCCATTGCCTGTACTGAGTCGTGTCCTCATTATGCATCTTGTTACCTGGATGTTGAAAAGGCAATGGAGACCGGCCAGGCAATCATGCCAGCATCCGGGGCAGGTACGCTCAGAAAGCAATCTATTGATAAGGGTCTCAAGGTTACCACTTTCACGAATAATGAGATTGCGAAAGCAAGCGTTGAATTTCTGAAACTGCTGGATGGTTCAACTTACATTGATGATGTATCGGGTAAAATCTGTTCTCATCAAACAAACAAACCGACCAGCGACTTAAAAAAACTTAAGAAGCATCTTAAAGAGTGCCGTGGTTTATCCGAAAAGGTTGCGAGTGAAATTGTTAAGATGCTCTCGAATGATAAAAAGAGACAAAGAGTAAATAAACTTTACACTATTTTAACGTAAGGGAGTTTTCCAATGCTTACAGAGGAACAGAGGAAGAAGGCTCTTGCATCCCTCAATGAGCTTTCCGAAATCGCCAAGTCCCTGACCGGTGAAAAGGTCGAGGACGACAAGGACAAAAACCCGTTACGGAAATCACTTGATTCCGTCCTGGGTACGATGGAAAAACTGGTCAAGGGCGAAGGCGAAGAAACCGGCGGGGAAGCCGGTGGCGAGGCCGGAAAAGAGGCCGGTGACGGTGAGACCGGAGGAGAAGCCGGTGACGGTGAGACCGGTGACGGTGAGACCGGTGACGGTGAGACCGGTGACGGTGAGACCGGAGGAGAAGCCGGTGACGGTGAGACCGGAGCCAATACCGAAAAATCGCTCTCCGAGGAGAACGATATTGTCAAGTCGCTGACTGAACAGGATGCCGATTTCGTGGAAGCCTACGAATCCAGTGAGCTTGTCAAGGGTCTGTGTACGGCCATCCAGAACCAGAACAAGGCCATTGACAAAATCAACGGCCAGATTTCCAAGATCAGCAAATCCATTACGGCCATCGAGAAAGGCCAGGGGGATTTCTACAAATCTTTTACCGAAGTGAAAAAGGCCGAGGCAAGCCTTATGAAATCGGTACATGAGACCGTGGAGAAAATCGGCGGTCAGCCCCTTCCCAGGAAATCCAGCCAGCCGACCGATGCATCCCCGCTTGAGAAATCATTTCTGGATTCCGAAAGGCTGAACAATGCCGGTCATGAAAGCAGTGGCGGGGCAAACCACGGCCAGAGGGTCGATGCCCTGAATAAAGCCATTGAAAACAACGATGGCCGGATCAGTCTCCAGGAGGCGACCAATTTCGAGCTTACCGGCCAGCTAACGCCCGGTGTCAAGGCAGTGCTGACAGAAGCCAAGCTTGTGTAAAAGGAAATTATTCAAGTAACCAAACTCAATTTAATTCAAGGAGTTTAAAGAATGGACGACATTCAAAAACTTGCCAACACTGACAACGTTGAGAACGCCACGGCGACTCCCGAACAGATTCAGGAGCTTATCAAGGCGTTGGAAACGGGTCAGGGAGTTGATCCGTCCGGTTTTACCGGCGGTTCAGCACTGCGTATGCAGTCTCTTGACGGCACGTTGAAAAACGTGACCTTTTCCGAAAAACATCTCAAGGCCGTAAAGGTCATCCCGCAGCGTCCCGCATATTCCACGGTGGAAGAATATTCGGTCGAGAGCGACTACGGTGAGAACGAGGGTGCGTTTGTCTCCGAGATCGAGAATCCCGAAGAATCAGACCCGACCCTGACCCGTAAGTATTCGGTCGTGAAATATTTGCGGACTCTCCGCAAAGTTTCAGACGTGTCCGGTCAGGTGAAAAATATCCAGAGCCCGATCAATGTCCAGACCATTGCCGGTACACGCTTTCTTCTCAGGAAACTGGAAGAAACCATTTTTAACGGCAATTCCACAAACATCCCCAAGGAGTTTGATGGACTCCTGGCCCTGGTGGTGGCAAATGCCAGTGCGGATCACATTATCGACATGAGAAACGCCGAGCTTTCACAGCTTAACTTCCAGGATGCAGCGCAGATCATTGCCGATAATTACGGTTCAGCCAACTATTCCTTCCATGCTCACGGTGTTCAGTCTTCCCTGGATGCCTCTATTGAGCCCGATCAGCGTCTCATCCTGCCCGTAAATCCGGCGCAGGGTATCATGATCGGTACGCCGACCGCCGGTGTGCGGACATCTTTCGGAGACATTGCTTTCCGGCCCGATGTCTTTATTAAAGAAGGTCAGGCGAAACCCACGGCAGCGAAGGGAACGGGTGGCCCGTTAGCCCCGACCATTGCCCTGTCCACAATTGCAGCAGCCGATGAGCAGTTCGGCGCAGCGGTCGGGACGTATACCTTTGCCGTGACCGCCATCACGGATAAGGGTGAATCCGCTCCGTCCGCAGAATCCGGTATTGCGGTCGCTTCCGGTGAAGGAATCCGTATTGCCGTGACCAAGAACGGTTCGGGGGCGACTCCCCAGGCGTACAAGATTTACCGGTTGCAGACCCCGACCTCCACGGTGCTGAAATACATGAGGACGGTCGCCTTTTCAGCATCGCCTCAGAACGTGGATGACAAGAATGAAGACATACCGGGAACGAGCAATACTTTCGTCTGTGACGTGGACACGCTGCTTGATACGATCTGTGTCAAGCGTCTTGCTCCCCTGACCAAGCTTCCGCTTGCCAGGGTGGGGGCGTATGTCCAGTGGTTGCAGAATCTTTATGTAACCTTGCAGTTGACCGCTCCCAACAAGTTCGTGGTCTTCAAGAACGTCAAGGGCAAGCTCTAATCAACCCGTGATCAAGTCATGAGGGGGGAGATTTTTTCTCCCCCCTCTTTCCGATCATAAAAAGAGAGGTGGAACAATGAAAAGCAATTTTGACTTCGACCGGGTTAAGATGACCGATAAGGTTGACAAGTCTTTTCGCAAAGGCGAAAAGCTTCTCCCGGCCTATATGGGCCAGAAAATCCGGTTTGTTGATGGAGTTTCCGATCCCTTAACTCCGCAGCAGATCGCATGGGCTCTTTCCTTCCAGGATGGCAAGCAGTTCGAGCCCTGCAAAGACAGGCCGATGGTGGACAGCCCCACAGCTATCGGCCAGGCAAAAGATCCGATATTACCTCCCCTGCCCCCCGGTCTGGATGAAGACGATGGCCTGAGTGACGTGGACGACGGCCAGGATGATGGAGAAGGTGGCGACGACGGCAAAGATGAAGGGTTTCCGGGCGAAAGCCAGGGGGCTGAAAACATATCAGACTACAAGGCCGACGATGCTATTGATACCATCAGTGGTGAGGAAAATCCTGAGATGCTGGATTTTTACCAGCTACAGGAAGAAGCCAAGGGAAACAAGGCAAGAAAAACGGTGTTACAAGCTATCCAGGAAAGGAAAGCTGAATTAGCCGGTTAAAGAGATTTTGAAATAGATTGTTTTACCATCGTTTTTTTAAAAAAGCCAGCTTCCCATATATTCTATGAAAGCTGGCTTTTTTTGGAAAAGAGAAAATGTCTGATTTCATAAATACTGTCTGGAAAGTCGGAAACCAGGAAATGCCGGTTGGCCGTGAGCATTGGGGCTATAAAGACGGCATGTTTGTTTCCTGGAAAGATGCGGATAAGCAATTATCCGATCACATGAAAAAAACCTTTGCTATCATAAAATTTCCCAAAAGCTACCTGACCCGCATCCTTTCTTTTCAAGAACAGGCTATGGTTCTCAATCCTGAGATTAAAATTGTTCTGGATTCGAGTTTTCGGAGATCGCCATTACACATCAATATTTCAGAAATAGCCGGAGCATTAAAAATAAAAGGTCTTGAAGATGATTGGAGAGCAGAGGGAAAGGTGGTGGAGCCTATTGACGGTACGAGTCTTACCCAGGATGTAATGCAAGATTCCACTTTAAAAATATTCAGCGATAACATTATTGATCTTAATGCCATAACATCGGGTACTTGTACGGTTGGAGAGGGTGGGACTTACGATACCTGGGGCGATTTTACTGCTGATGTTGGGACACAGACGGGAAATTTAACCTGTCAAGTTATTGAAGAATTTGTTCTTTCTAACCAAACCTTTACACACGATATTAGTTCTTACGATTTTAAGATTACCCAAACAACAAAATTTTCCTATATCATCAATGTTGCGACAAACGGTTATAATTTTACAAATGTCGGGTCAGGAAATTGTATAGTTGATAACCACTTTTTTAAAGCCAATGCTTCTACTATGGAATCCTGTGTCCAACAAACTGCCAGTGCGACCGGGAGTTGGAAACTCAAAGTCTATAACTGCAAGATGGACGGTAACGGGTATACATATACAAGTGGTGGACGTGCAGTGCGTCTTAACCCAAGTACATTAGAGAGCCTTACTTCCGAGTTGCATAACCTTGTAATTTGGGATATGTACCGAGGAATTGAGTGTACCGACGGTAATAATGATTCATGCGATATTCAGAATTGTGTGATATATAATAGTATAAGTAATTGTATTCGAGGATGGGGCAGAATTAAAGGCCAGATAAATTGTCTTTATCATGTGCAAGCTGGTGGACAGTGTGTTACAAGTACATCTTCCAATCCTACTTATTGTTCCGCAAACGATTCTTCATTGGGTGCTGGTACTGGCAATGTTGATTATAATGCTGCTGGCAAGAGTATCACTGACTATGTTTTATCTACGGATGATACGAGTGGTAACTTTCTCAAGATCAAAGATTATACGGATGCAAAAGAAGGTGGAACCAATAGCGGATTGTTTTCGGAAAACACGGCTGGTATCGACGGCAATGCAAGACCGCATGATACCAACAAGGTTTCAAAAAGTGCTTATGAATGGGGTGGAGATATTACCCCTCCGAGTTTGGCAATAAGTTCAATAGCTAAATAACCTTTTAAAAAGGAGTTTCTAAATGTCAGTACGTCTTAACAGTGCAGGTGGAGGCGCAGCCGATCCCATGCTGGCCGGTAACGGCTCCAACGGTGTCTCCGATACCGGTCTTGGAATTGAGATCAGGATCGCATGTACTTCAATGGATTTGGTTGCGGACAAAAGCAGCGTGGCCGGTCGCCCGAATCTTTTTGTCGGTCAATCCCCGAATCCTACCGGGAACGATCAGAAATCAAACCTTTCCCCCGATGCAGTGGACAAGGCAACGGATGGATCAATAAGCTCCCTGGTGCTTACGTCCTCAACCATCGGATCGTGGGACACGGATATCGGGACAGGTGATTGGATTTATCTCAGTCATGCATCAATTACCGATGGCCTTTATTCCGTGGCCAGTGTTTCGGGTACAGACCTTACCCTGGGGAGTGATTATACGGATGGAGACCAGACCAATGTGAGCTTCCAGATCGGATGGCGGTGGGATACCACTACCCATACCAGCCCCCTGGCCAAGAGTTCCGGCGGTCAGATAAATTATGTCAAAGCCTGGGGTGAGGATGCAACGGCCAATGAAGGTTCAAGTGAAGAAAACTTTTATATCCGTGAGAATCAGTCCGATATCGTTCAGCTTAATAGCGGTGCATATCAGGGCCAAACAACAGGCAGCACGTCCGTAAGTATCGCCTTTATGTCTTCATGGACAAATAAAGGCGGGGCAGTGACCGTGGCCGTATTCGATCATACCCTGGGTGAAGGCGGGGGATCGGGCGGTTCCATCCAGGAAATCACGGAAACTTCAATCGGATCGGTTTCGACCGTAACACTGAACGCCGGTGACGGTACGAAAAATTTCGATGTCCGGTTCAGGGCAAAGAGCGCATCAGCCGACTATGTGACAGTTGAATGCAGCATTATCCTGGATACGACCGCTCCGACGCTTGTGATCGATGCAGTGGCAGCATGATGGGAGACTTGACGAAAAATTTTAGCTGGAATGAGTTTAATCATTCCAGCTTGGTTCCCGGCTATTCCATCCCGAAGACGAATAAAAACGTCTTCGGGGTGGAAACCCTTTGTATTCAGTTAATGCAGCCAATACGGGATTTTATAAACAAACCCATATCGGTTACAAGCGGGATTCGTGATATGATTATTTACGAAGCTCTGCGGAATGCAAAGTATCCGGCCAGCCGGACATCGGATCATTTTTTCTGGTGTGAATTAAATCCTATTGGAAGCGGTGCGTGTGATTTCACCTTTCCGAATTTTAAAAGAAACTGCAAAAAGGTGTTTCACTGGATTATTGATAATATGCTTTTCAATCAGGTTATTCTTTACCCGGATAATAATTTTATCCATGTGTCCACGGCCAGGGAGCTTATTTTTCGTTTTCCCATTAAATCAAGGCGACCTGTCTTGATTTATCGTAACGGAACATATCGGGTTTATAAACGTGAAAGGTAAAAAATGGATACAATTCCTGTAACTCCGAGAGGAAACCCTTTTGATCCGTACAGGATAGTTGCCACTTTACTCAACGAAGTGGAAGCGCAGGTAAATGGCAATGTCCTGGACGTGAGCAAGATGCGGTTGCAATCGGTTGCAGTTACCGGCACTTTTGTTGGTACTGTGCAGCTTGAAGGGACGGCAGATGATGTCACTTTCTTCCAGATCGGAAGCAATATAACGTCCGCATCCCTGATAACAAGTATTCCCTATGTTAAGGGAATCCGGGCAAAAGTTTCTGCTTATACGAGCGGAAAAATTACCGTCAAATACATGGGAAGGGCGTAATGAATAAAATCTGCTTTGATGCCTATGAGCTTAAATCTCATTTTTTGTTCGGTCTTGATCTTATGGATCAGTCTGGAAATCTTATTCCAGACGAAACGATCCAGCATGAGATAGACACGGCCATTGATGAGTTTGAGAATTTCATGGGCGTAAGGCTGGCACAGACTAAATTTCTTACGAATCCTACCAGTGATAAAAAATTGGGGTATGACTACGATGAATTGCTTGATCCGATCAATGTCTACAGTGACGAGATCGGGTTTGGTACGGGGCTTTTTTATTGCAAGAAAAAGCTCCCGATAACCCCAATTCTTTCCATTGAACGGTTTGCCTGGAAATTGGCAAAAGCGGATCAGCAGCCAGCCTTGAATTTTCCTCTTGAATGGCTTAAGTGGAAAACCAAGAATGGCATGGTGGTTGTCCGGCCTGTTACCGGCGTATCGTTTGACCTGGCCCTGACTCAGTTGACAGCCGGAACGTTCTGGCTCCCCTGGTGTACGCATTACCATAAAGTTGTTCCTGCTTTACTTGAATGTGATTATACATGCGGGTATGGCAGACGAGAAGAAACCGGTACGATATCCATAGCAAATAACAGCGATACGGTGACCGGTACGGGAACGGCTTTTAAAAATCTTCCCCCTGGAAATCTTAAAATAAATATGGATAACCAGGATCGGTGTTATGTGGTAAAACAGGTTGACAGCGATACTCAGCTTAAACTCAGGGAAGTCTATACCGGTACGGCATTGACAGACGTTTCATACCGTTTGGTTGACCGTAGTATGCCGGGCATGATGACAGCAATCATGATTGTTGGAAAGCTTTCAGCCGTGAATGTTCTCCATTTTCTTGGTGATGCAATGAGGGTCGGGATATCATCGGAATCATGGAGTGCAGACGGTCTTTCTGCCAGCACAAGCTATACGGCGGGGGTCGAAAATGCGACTTTCGGCGCAAGGATAATTCAGTACAAGAAAGAGCTTAACGGTGAACCTGGAAGACCGGGGCTCATCGAGAATTGGAGAGATTCTGAAAAAGGTGTACTTATGGAGTTTATCTAATGGCTATCGGGGATAAACTACCGCTTCTTACCATAGCCCCACAAAAATTTGCTATGTTGGCATATTCAATGGGGCAGCGTGTTCGTTATTACCGCTCTTACAGGTGCGCTTGCAAAGAGAGGAATTTTAATGACGACTATTATGCCTTTTCCTCAGATAACCCCAAAAAAGATTGTCCTACATGCAGGGGCAATGGCAGAATCTATAAAGCTTACGAGGATTACAGCCGTATTCTTGTAAGTGCGATCCATAATGAAAAAATGAGGGACAGGATAGGAGAAGGTGAAATTGGAGATATGCTGCTTACCATACCATATTATACCTGGGATAAAAGCTCAGTTCCCTGGCACTTTGTTCATAATAATATATGGGATGTGATAGGCGAAGGTGACAAGGTAATTCTCCTGGATGTCAAGCAAAGGATCGAGGACGTGATCAAGCGTGAACACGATTACAGACTTCGGAATATTTTTATTGATTCCATCCTGGACGTAAGATCATGGGACAAGGTTTTAACCGAGGGTCTTCAATTCACCTTGACCGATAACAATAAAATTGATTTTAACGATCACCCGGTTAAGGGAAAACGGCTCAGACTTGATCTTGATGTCTCAAAATCATTGAAACAGGTTGGAGGCGGTTATATACGGGACAAGTACGGAAATTGGAACAAACTGACCATGATAGACAGTTTGAACCATGAATTTGTTCTGGATTTCACGGAAGATTACAACACAGATCAGATTTTGCATAATGAGTTTGTGGGATTTGCCGAGACAGGCCAGATGGAACCTGGGACAATTTTTTTGTGGGGGCAAATAACAACGGTGACAAACCAGACAATCGACCTTAACGGCCAGTATACATTTTATCTTGATGCAACAAGCACAAGTTCCGAGCGGTATGCTGTTCAGTATTTGATCCAGCCGACCTATATCGTGTATAGGGAAATACCGATGAACCGCAGACAAGATGCTCAGTTATTACCGAAGCGGTGCATTTTGAAGAAAAAGGATTTTATTGACCCATGATAAAAAAATTCAAGGTCAATTTTAAAATGGTGGATGAGGAGCTTGAGGCTCTTAGGCGTTTTGGCGCAAGAGTTTTGCCAAATACGTTTAGGGCTTTTGAGGAAGCTGGATCAAAACTCATATCAGCTATTAAGCGGATTTCCGTGGATAAGGGTGTTGGACGGCGATCAGGGGATTATCTCAGGAAATGGCGGGAGGGCTATCAATACCCATATAAAGGCGATCCTCTGGAATTGAGGCTGGAAAACGATTTGCCTTATGCTATTGTTATTGAAGAAGGACGGCCACAATTAGACATGCTGCCTCATTATTTGGTAAGCTCAAAAACCAGGGTGAGCAAAAAAGGCAAACCATATCTTGTTATACCGTTCAGGCATGGAACACCAGGATCGGTTACGTTTGGCAGTGATGTTATGCCGGAAGAAGTTCATCAAGTGGTGAAAAGCAGGGAGTTCGGCGCATCCAGAAGATTACCCAGGATTTATTTTTCTCCAAACATTCATGGAAGACCGGCTACCAGGTACACATATAAGTGGGGTAGCCGATACTCTGCGGGTGAAAATCAACTCATGCATATTCCAGAAGGAAAAAATTGGGCCTCTGGAAAATACGAGGGTATGGTTAAAATGGAGAGGCCGGGCAGCACAAGGCACATGGAATACATGACTTTTCGGACAGCCAGTGCGGAATCAAGATTGCGTGATCCAAACGCATGGGTTTTACCAGCCGTGACCGGAAAATATGTTGCGGAAACCGCCCTTAATCAAATGGCTCCTTTTATTGAGGAAAGTTTGATGGAGGGATTAAGAAAAGATTTTGAAGGGATAGCAATGGCATGAATCCAGTATCATCTTTAACTGTTCAGTCCAGACCCCAGGGCAATGCTATGGTTGCCAGGTGGGTTAATCCTACCGATTCTGATTTTGCGGGTGTAAAAATATATCGCAAAACAGGGAGCGCACCTACAAGTATGAGCGATCCCGATGCAGTTCTTGTCTATGACGGTAACAGAGATTACATGATAGATTGGGGCAGGGATTATAAATCGGGAGTGCTTGAAAATTCCGTGGAATATTTTTACTCTGCCTGGGCTTATAGTACCGATGCGACTCCGGTTTATTCGACCGTAGTGAGTACGAGCGGAGAGCCTGAATATTCCGTGGTATCGGATAATATTTATCTCCCTACCGAGCTTCGGGTAATTATAGAGCAAGGATTAATCAATAAAGGATGGGAGGAGTTTGAGGTCAGGGAGGCCAATTCGGTCGATCCCCAAGAGCTTGGTGAAAAAATCATTGTGCTTATTCATCCAATGGATGATCCTGAGACACAAAGAAATATCGGGGATGAAAGTCATAGTGAGCCCGACCCGGACGATCCTGATTCTTATGTTACTTATATCGGTGGCATTTACGAATGGAGTTTTATTATCAGACCGGTTTCTCTTATCCAGCCTGAATGTAATAGGCTCTATCTTGCAATAAAAGAAATCCTTTATGAGCATTGGGAAAGGCTTACGGCCATTGGCTGCATATCAAGACAGATCGCCGGTATGGGACACGATGACGATCTTTCGGGGGCGATAATATCAAAGCCGGTATTTTCAAGACCCATAAGGGTCACAATCGGGTACGATTTCTTAATGAGTGTAAAAGACCCGAAGGTGAGCGGTGTGACAATAAACTATACCTATGTTTAAAAAAAGGAGTGATTTAATGAGCAAGGCAAAACAATCCAAGTCCTTGGAAATTTTTATTAAGACAACAGGCGCAAGCAAAGGGACGTATGATGTTTTAAGGCTCTTGGGCGAGACCGGGCCGAGAACAATCGACGAATGGAAAAAAGTGGCCAAGCTTGCAAACAGCAAACCCGGACGCTATACCTGGGACGAGTGGAAGAAAAAACACATGAGCGAGGCCGAGAAGCGGTCAGAACAGAATCTTAAGGAATACAAAAAGGCCGACCGGGAAAAAGCGAAAGCGAAAGCCGAAAACGAATCAGAATCCGATTAATGGAAATAATTGTTTAACCAAAAAAAAGGAGCTTCTTCATGTCTATTGTTGTTGCGGGAAAAGAGTACATAATACCGCAGGGGGTAGCCTATTTCGAGAAAACCCCCCCGGCCAGAGCAGCCGATGTAGCGGTGGGTAATTGCCTTATTGTCGGGGAGGCCGGTGGCGGTGTCCCCTACAATGTGAATGTGAATGATCTTCCCCCCATTTACAATTTCACGAATCCGAGTGAGGCGAAATCAATTCTCAAAAGCGGTGACGGTCTTACGTCTCTTTTGGAGGCGTTCAAACACGGAGCGCAGAGAGTCTTTTTTCTGCGTACACAGAGTTCGGCGGGTACAGTCCCGGCGAAACAGGCCGAGTTTGATGATACCACAAACAAGATCAAGATCGAAAGTGCCGATTATTCGGATTTCGGAAACCGGATATCTGTGGAACATGATTGGACATCCGGCACACCGGATACCGTGGTTACGACTTTAAGGCTTTATAACCTGGGTGAGATAATTGTGGCCCAGGATACGGCTGATAGTTCAGCCACGACCGTTCTCACAGATTCCGGTAAGGGATTCGATACCCTGGGCCTGGTTGCTTTTAATGCGACCACGAAAGCCGGTGATCTTCTCCATATTATTGATGACAATTCGACCGGTGCAAAAAACGGGTATTATCCCATAGCATCCTGGGATGCCAATACCGTGACCGTGACGGTGGCCCTGGGTACGCTCACTTCCCCGGTATACGAAATTGTCCGGGTGGCCAGCGTGGAATCCGAGGTATCGGACGCAATGGCCGATGATAATGCGACCGTGAACCAGTGGCTTAATGGTATGGGCAATATCCGGCAGTATATTACCAGCCAGGTTACGGGTACGGCTGCTTTCTCCGCAGACGTGGCCGAGACTTTCCTGTATGGTGGTGCGGACGGCGAGGCTGATTCCACGGACGTTGAAACCGCTCTCAGCAAGTGTGTGACCACAAACGCACAGTTACGCCATGTCGCTTCCAGCGATTCAGCTTCTTTCGGCAAGCTTCCGGCACATATTATCGAAGCTACGAATGCCGGTTATAAATCCATCGGTTTTGTAGGTGGTGGAACAGCAGACAGTGTTTCCACAATCAAGGGTTATGCGACTACCTTTGATACGGATCGGATGGTGGTGTGCGCTCCGGCAAACCAGGATCGTGATCTGAATGAAAACCTGGGTCTTATCGGTGGATGGGCCGTGGCTGCAAAGGTGATGGGTGTGGCTGCATCCCTTGATCCCGCAGTTCCCCTTACCAAGAAAAAGATTCAGGCAATCGGTCTCAGTGCGGTTTATCTACAGTCCGAGCGTGAGGAATTACAGGAAGCCGGTGTGCTGGTTGTCCAGCAGACTCCCGATGGCAAGGAAATCCAGAAAGGCGTTACGACCTTACAGGACAATACGAATCTCTGGACTTCCGGTGTCAATCCCAAGACTCCTGAAATTTCACTCAGGCGTATTGCCGATGCCATATCAATGAGTGTGGCCAGGGGTACGGGCCGTGACTTTGTGGGCCAGAATGCCAGGTATGCCGGTGCTGGTCTTGAAGGATACCTTGAAGCGACCCTAAAGGACTTCGAGGAAAACAAGGGCTGGCTTGTGGAAGGCGAAGACCCGGATACGGGCGAGAAAATACCCGCTTATGAGATTTACCGTATCTACAAAGTTGCGGACGCTTTTTATGCCGATGCGGGTTTGAATTTCAGTGATCCGGTCAACTTTGTGGTCTTCAAGGGAATTATCCTTTAAGACAAAACAGGCAATAAGAAAGGAGATATATAATGCCTAAAGAACCTTCAGTAAAGAGCATGAATGAATTTATTATCATGTTCAACAATCGGGTTATCGGGAAAGGCGTAAGCCTTACCGATAACTATGATCGTGGTGTCCAGGATATCGAGGAGCTTGGAAACTACTTTGTGGAAGAAACCATTGCGACCAAGTTCTCCGGTACACTCACCATGACATCCCTGGAATTGACCCTGGGTACACTGGAAGAATTGGGGATCGCCCCCGATGGTTTTACCGACGATGACATGAAATTCGCCGATATTACCATTGTTGAGGTTAAGAAAAGCGATCCCAACAAAGCAGCGACCAAATGGATCGGCTGCGATAATACCGGCGGGTCGATAACCAGAGCCCCTCATGCGATTGTGGGGCGCAACGTCACATGGCGTTACAAGCGGAGAAAGACCGCAAACGCAGTGGTGGTGTAAAACAATAAATCAGGAATTGAATCTTTGAAAGGGGAACGAATATGGACGTAAGTAACATGACGCTTGAGGAAAAACTAAAACTGGTTCGCATCGGCAAAGACACGCCGATACCGTTTAAATGCCGTGGTGTTGAATACCAGGGAAGAAAACTTGATTGGCTGGAATCGCTTCAAATAGAGGCCGAGGTCAAGTCAATGCTCCATCTGAACACACTTGATCTTACGCAGCCCGACCAGTGGATTTATATGCGAGTCTGCATGTTAAACAAAGCCATATTCGTTCCCCCGGATAAGCCAATTCCTGATTGGCTGGTGGAGATGAGAAAGGACGGCGGTATTGAGTTCTTGCGGGAATTTTACGGTGCTTATGAAGATGCTGTCCATCCCCCGGTAAGCGAAACTCCTGAAAAGAAGGAGACTACAGGAGATGAACAAGAGTGAGTGGGATCGCCTTGGAGAGCTTGAGGCAGATTCTATTCACTACTGGTATAGGCAGAAATACAATCTGCCTTTAACCGATCCAAGGTACACAAATGCTACGCCAGATCAGATTCGGTTAGAGTTTTATGCCGATATTGCCTGGCAGATCAAAAGACTCCGGGAACAAGACCCGGATTTTGATCTTGAGGCAGAGCTTGAAAACAGGAAGTTCATCGAAAAAGCAAAATCCGAGCCCGGTTTTATAGAAGATTGGTGCAAGGAAATGGAACGCAAGCTGGCCGAAAACAATGAGGAGTTCCGGGACGAGGAAGGAAAGTTTACCACGGAAAAAATTGAGGCTTTAAATCCAGAGCCAGCCCATACGAAAGAGGTCACGCTTGAGGAAATCGAACAGGCCGAAGAAGAAGTGAGGAAAAAGGATGGCTGCAAAAAAAGTTGAGATAGGAGTTGGGTTAGACATTGATACCATGCCAGCAGAACGCTTGCGTGAAGAAATCAATCGTATAACTCAATCCGCAGAAAAACTCAGCAGTGTAGATACCAAGGCATCTAAACAGGTTGTTGATAATCTGGAACGCCAGGTATCCTTGATGGACAAAGCCATCGAAAAACAAAAAGAGTTTATTCGCCAGCAAGCAGCCCAGGCATATAAAGCCGGTGTTGATCCCGAAACCAGGGGTCAGATGGCAGCAGATATTTTCCGGCAGCACCGGGAAGCCGGTCTTGCCCCTCCGACCGAAGCCGAAATAAACCGCATGGTGATCCAGCGTGGCCGGGAAATGCGGGTCGGAGTCCGTGAGGAGCGAGAACGCCTTACAACTATGCAGCAAAGACGGCGGGAAGTCCAGGAGGCAGCAGCAGCCGAGGCAGAGCAGCGCAGACAGGCCGAGGATGAACGCCAGGCCAGAAGGGGAGCGATTGCGGGGGCTGGCATGGCCACCATAGGCGGGGTCATGAGGACGGTAGGGATCGGCGCAGCCCTGATAGGTGCGGGTGGTATTGTAGGAACGTTGATCCAGGGGGCAAGATGGGCTAACGAGCTTAACAACATCATGGCCAGGATTAATGTTCAGAGCGACCGGATTGGCGATAATATTGGCCGGTGGGGTGCTGGTACGGCAATGGCCAGGATTGAGGCTGCAAGGTACGCAGAACAGGGTCTCAGAGCCTTTGGACGTGGCGGTATGGAGTTTTTACCCGGCCTTGAATGGAGGCGGGGATTCCAGCAAGGGGAATTGCTCAGATATGCCCCTATGTTCAGAATGGCCGGTATGGAATCCGAGGATTTACTTAGCAACATGCTATTACAGGCCGGACGTGCAGCCCGGATAGGTGGCCGTGAATTTGACATTTTTGGTCTTTTGTCCGGTACGGCAATGGCGACCGATGTTTTAGGACGCACACTGGTTACTCCGAGCGCACCAGGTACGATGACCGCCCTTGCATCTATACAGCAAGCTTACGGCCAGGGGATGTCTCCTGAACGTGCAGCCAGGATCGGAATGCAGCTACACGGAGCAATGACATCCCAGGATTCGACCAGAAGGGCGTTTATGCTACGTTCCCTTGGATTTGAGGGTGGAAACCTGGCTGATTATCAACGGGCAATCATGCAGATTGAAAAGGGCGTGAGTGACCCGGAAAATATCAGGAGAATGCTTGAAAGGGCGAGAACAGAGACAGGAAGCCGGGAACAAATGGTGCAGCTTGTTTCCGGCATGGGTCTTTCTATGACCCAGGCCAGCACCTTGGTTGACAAATACCTGACCGGCGAAATCATGTCCGATGAGCAGTTACAAAAGCTTATGGCAGCACCTACGGAAAAAGAAAAGGAACAGGCCAAGCTTGAGGAGAGAAAAGTCACTGCCCTGGATAATGCGGTAAAAAGTTTTAAGGATTTATCAACATCTCTGGGACAGACAACATTAACGGTATTAGAACCGGCCTTGGGGCTGGCCGTCAAGGGCATGGGTAAACTTGAACAGGCCGTTATTCAGCTTAATAAAACCATTAATAAGTGGTTGGGTGAGGAAGAAGGAATGCCATCAGCGAGGCAGGCCAGGGAGTTTAAAGGGGAGACCCTTTTTCAAAAAGAGATGAACAGGTTGAGAAAAGAAATCGGTTATGCGGAGCGGACAGGGAGGGCAGAAGCCCCAGGGGAAGGTGCGTCATGGTGGGAAGAAACAATGAGCTGGTTAAGAATGGGTCAAGCTCCGAGCGTATTGAGAAAAAGACTTGCAGCCGGTGAGGAAATAGAATCAATGCTCAAACGCAGAACGCTTTTACCGGTCGGGGAGCGAGGTTTGGTATACGATCCCAGGATGGCCGGGACTGAGGGAGTGCCTACTGATATATGGAGAACGATAAGAGAAAGGTCTGCGGGTATTGAGGGAAAGCACCAGGTATTTTATCGCAATAGCGGAAATACTTTTGTGATCCAGGCCACGGAAAGTTCATTAGCCGATGCAATGAAAATATTCGAGCGAGTAACAAAAGAAGAAAGTGCCGGTGGTGCAGTCATTACGCCGGAAGAACAGGAATGGATAGCGCAGCAGCCGTATTTTAAAGGCGGGACATCCACTATCCAGCAGATCGAACAGTCAAGGAAATAAATGGAAAATAAATATCAATTTGACGTTGTAACTCCGAAGATAACACTGCATACAAACGAGAGAATGTATGATATTACCGGCAGTGTTGTATCGGTCGGTACGAGTAAAAAGATTGGTACTATTCCAGGCAGCTTTGATCTAAGCATTGCCCCTACTCCTCTTGAAAAAAATGATATTTTTACCGGCGATAGAATGAATTTTACATCAAGTGACATTTATCAAAATGAATGGCTGAAAACATTCAAGTCCAATGACCTGGTGGAAATATCTTTTACAAATGATCGGCGTGGTATGAGAAATTACACCATGCATGGTCTTATAAACCGTGTGCGGAGAGTAAGGAAAATTGAGACCAGGGGAAAAGTCATGCACACGATAAGTATTACCGGAAACGATGCTGGAAAAATCCTTGAGAAAAATCATGCGTCCCTTATATCCAACATCAAAGTTGATTGGGCTAATACCAATAAAACGATCACAAAAGAAGAATCAATAAGGGCTGCGTTTGCCCTTCCGGGTCTTGCCTCACGGTCGGACTTACAGGCCAGAATAGCGGGTAAGGTAAATGTCAAGAAAGCGGTCGAGGCCATCATGGACACATACCAGGGTCTATACGATGGTATTAGATGGAACAGGGACAATGGCCGTATATACTGGCTCATGGGCGATATGATAAACTACACGGAAAAGATTGACGAGTATCCGGGCGAAACTATCCAGGGGGTAGATATTGCGACATTGCAGGGAACGCTTACCAGTATCCTGGAAAGGGTTGCAGAGAAACCATTTTATGAAATGTTTATTGATTCCGATTTCAGAAATCCGGCAGAATCGTTCTTGATCGTCCGGCCTGTTCCGTTTTCAAAAATAACCCAGGGTACATTATACAATAGTAAGTATAACCATCACATGATTTCATCCAGTGATATTATAATGGAAGATACGGGAAAATCGGATAGTGAGGCTTTTACTGGATTTCGTGTATCCCCCGCATTTCCCGGAATGAATGCAAAAGACGATCTTCATGCATATTTTCCTACCAAGGTGATCGGCAAGCTGCTTGATAGATATGGATTAAAGCTGCTTGAGGTAACGAGCCGGAACATAATGGTCGAAAAAGATAAGTTCATAAACGATTACAGTACGACCGGCGGTATTGATACGGCCACGAAAAAAAGGAAAGAAATCATAGATTGGTACTACTATAATGACGAGTTTCATAATGGCAGCATTTTGATAAATGGAAACGACCGCATCAGGATCGGTGAATATCTTTGGAGAAACCTTAAAGATGACGACTATTTTGTTTATTACATAGAGGGCGTGGATCAAAGGTGGTCTTTCGGCCAGCAGTGGGTTACAACTTTGGCGGTCACAAGGGGAATGTCACTGCATAATTACCTGACACGTTTTCCAGGAATTGTTTTCAGGGGAGAACCGAAAGAGTTACCGGAGAACATGGGGCTCATCGGGAGACTTGCATAATGCTACAGTCATCAATACAGAACATCAAGCAGTACAATAATTATCCGCTCATGGTATCCGGGACGATTGTTAAAGTATACGATAATTATTTGTTTGATGTCAGGCCGTGGAACGGATACGATATTATTGAAAAGTGCTATCTTTTTTGCGCTCTTAAACCGAAGGTTGATGACATTGTGGCCGTGACATTTCTTGATAATTATACAAGCCCCGTTATTTTCGGTGTGATCCAGAAACCTGAAAATATCAAGGAAGATCAGGACTATGTAATTGAGCATCCGAGCGGAACAAGGCAGACCATGAAAGCAAACGGGGATTTCGAGGTTGAAGACAAGCATGGGAATACGATCTCCATGACCAGCGAGGGAGTCAAGATTAATGGCCATTATCTCACGACCGGCGAATTTGTGGATTGGTTCAACCAGGTATCGGCTACCCTTGGTCTTGGAAACCTGGCAGCACCAGTACCGGTAAACCCGACTCATCTACCTACTTTCGTAACGACGTTTTTAAGACCTGACACATATAAAACTGATAAATTTGAGGTGGCGGTGGTATAATGGCAATGAATCCCGGAAATAAAGAGGCGAGTGCTGGCCTGGCAAAAGTAATTTACGATGCCGAACAAGCGCACAAGGAAAGGATTGAGGCCGTCGCTCCTTTTGATCCGGCAAATGAAAGCGGAGAAGAATACAAGGAGCGGGTTTTAAAAGCCCTGGATGATTCAAGCAGGGAGAGAGCTTTTGATATTGCTGATGCGATTATCCAGCATTTTAAGAGTAATGCTGAGATTAAAGGTGTTACAACAAACCTTGATGTTGCTGCGACCGGAAGAACGATTGAAACCTATGTGACCGGGATAGGTGATAAAGGTGGTGCGCTGGCTGCGGGTGTGAATCCGGTTGTGGGATCGGTAAGGACGGACAAAGATACCACGGCTACGCAAAACAATTCCGGTACAATAGAGTGAGGCAATTATGTTATTAGACCTTTATGCCATCGAGATAAGAGACTATAACCCTCTTGATCTGGCAGATATGCCGAAAGGTGCGACCGACAAAAGCGGTGATCTTGTTCTGCCCTCAAATTATAAGCGATTTATTTTCGCAACAAAACCTGAGTCCTGGACATGGGATACTCCGAGTGCAGATGCCATTGTTCAAACCCTGGGTGGTATTCATCTTAATACTTTCGGGTTCGGAATCCAGAAAGCATCAATTACTGGCAATATGGGATTTAAGCCAAGGTTTGTAGACCTGGGGCTTAGGTTTCTTAATGGCTATGAACAGGTGATGGCTCTTTATAAGATTTATGAAAATTCCAAAAAGCTCAAAAGGGACGGCAAGAGATTTGAGACTGTTTTTTATAACCTGAAAGTTGGAAAAGCCTGGTACATTAATATTGACAATTTCAGGATCGCCATGAATGTTCAGCGCAATCACCAGTATGTTTATACTATTGAAATGAGTCTTTTGGCAGATTATAACAGCAGCGTATATGACATCCTTGGTGTTCTTGGTGGTGGGTTTGATGCAATGGATAATTGGCTCAATATGGTAAACAGTGTCCAGAAATATCTTGATACTGTCCGTGGTGTATTAGAAATAGGAAATGAGTTGATGTTTGTTGCGGATCGTGTCTGGAAAAAAAGCTTACAACCGATTACGAGCATAGGAGATATTATTACGGACGTGGCCAGGACGGTCGATAATCTTACTACTATAAATCCGCTTCTTGCTCTTTCAGAAAGTTTTCAGAGTATTCTTGATGGAATTATTGAGGCTAAGAGAGCCCTTATTAATATGCCGACTGAGTATCTTGCAGCTACGTCAAACGCATTGAAAAGAATGGAGTCCGCAACAAATCTCATTAAGAATAATGAATCAATAACCCACAAAAAAGACCCGCCGTCAATAGCTTTAACAGATAGAGATATTGAAGAAATAGAAGCAGCATACAAAGGCACTGCGTTGGAAAATGGTGAGATGGAATTAACTCCATTGCAGCAGCAGGTTATTTTGGTAAGTACGGGGTATTCTGTAGAGCAAGAAATTGAGCTTGAAGATGGTGTTTCATTGGAGCGTCTTTCCAGCCAGATTTATAACGATCCTTCGATGTGGAAACTTATCTATGAAACCAATAAGGATGTTATAGGAGACGATCCGCAAAATATCCCGCCGGGCACTTTACTAAAGGTATTGACAAAGCCGACTCAAAGCATTACTGTAGATACCCTGGCTAATCAACTTGACGTTTATGATATATGGGAAAAAGATAGGGTGTTTGGCACTGGCCTTTTGTTTCGAGATGGAGATGTGGTTTTTAATAATGATACTGGCCGGTACGAAACGGTGTCGGGTCTGGATAATCTAATCCAGGTATTGCAGATTAGAATGCTTACCGCATTAAGAACGCTGGTGAGGTATTCTCAATACGGAAACTATGCGCTTAATTTAATAGGTCACACAGGTAAAAATGAAAATCAGCAACTTATAGCTGTAGAAGTTGAAAAAACACTTTTAGCCGAGCCCAGGGTGGCGAATGTAAAAAATGTTCAGGTGACAAAAACGGACGATTCGTTTCTGGTACAGGCAGAGATATTGCCTATATTTAAAGAAGATTATTTAACCATCAAACAGGAGTTGGTAGTATAATGATCGTATATAAGACCGTTGAGCAGATTGTCCGTGACATGATTAAATGGGTCATCGGGATCGGCTCAAACGTAAAAGATTGGAGTATCGGGACTCCACAAAGACAAATTCTCGAAGGTGCGGGATCGGAAATCGAAACGGTTAATTTTCAGATTAAACTACTTGAAAAAGCTTCTTCTCTCCAAACAGCTACCGGTGCAGACCTTGATAATAAAGCAGGGGATTATACTACGGAAAGATTGACCGAGCAAAAATCTACTACTCAATTAAGATTTTGGGTTGAGGCAGCGAGCTATTTAACTACGGATGTAAATATTCCGGTAGGCTATCAAGTTCAGGCAAAGAACGGTGTGAATTATGAAACAATTGCTTCTGCACTTTTTAAAGGATCGGCCAATGTGGGCGGTCCTCAACCATTGGACACAGATACCGATTCTCCTACTTATGGCAAGCGTATTCTTGACGGCGTACCTATCCGGGCATTGGAAACCGGTGAGGGCGGGGATAATGGAAAACAGGAGATCGACCAGGTAATAAATCCGATAGCGGGGATAGACGGTTTTATTAATATGTCACCGGCGGTTGGCGGGTTTTCTGTAGAATCCGATGAACGGCTCAGAAGCCGGGCATTGAGGCAGCTTTCTTCAAGAGCGCATGGTATTCGGGATGCACATGAATCCTGGGCTTTTGAATCGGACAGAATTATTTGTGCCAATTTTGAAAACGACGGCGGGGTTCTTGATTGCAAGGTGAATAATGCTAACTGGCAAACAAATTGTTTTGATGGGACATATACGCCATGTAATCAGTTTACCAGGCATGACAGAGTTCTCCGGGCCAGGGCGGTAGGAAGGGTTCGGGGTACGGGTTCGGTCGATGTTTATATTGTTTCTGATGAGTCTGGTGGAATACCACCAGCCTGGTTGATTGAACGCATAGAGGATTATCTTGCAGAAAAAGCTCCGCTTGGTACTGACATCCGGGTATTTGCTCAGACCTTTATTGATTACAGGCCCGTTGTTCAGATCGAAAAAACAGAGGAATTTTCTGGCAGTTATTATAATTCATCTTTGAAATCCAGAATTTTGCAAAACCTGGTCAGCTATTACAGCTATGCCAAATGGAATTACGGGGCTGATCTTCTTCTAACCGATCTCCAAGAGGTTATTGGAGGTTTGCGTGGTGTTTATGATTATCGGATAAGCAGTATCAATGGGAACGCACCGGCAAACATTGTTTTGTCAGAAAATGAATTACCGAAATTAACAATGATCGCAAGTGATATCTCTCTTGTGGAATTTGGTGGATTATAAAAAAGGAGTGAGCAATGGTATACGAAGGAAGATATTTTGATGGTAGCCATGTTTATGTTATGAAGGGGGCTACCGGCGGTGGTACGGGCGTGGATTGGGCCAATGCCTATACCACGATAGGCGCAGCAATAACGGCTGGCTTAAGTCCCGGTGACATTTTGCACATAGCGACGGCGACCCTTAAAACGGGTACGCCTCCACCCGTTATTGATGCAGAGGAGTTCCAGGAAGATGTAACTTTTCCCAAAGGGATTTTGATTATCGGACATCCCGGACATGGTGGAAGTGTGGGAGACCAGAAACAGTCTCATGTCAGAATTACCGGAAATACCGGCGTGACCGGCGCAAACAGGATCGTGGAGGTTGGAGAAGGCTCTGTTTTGGCCAATGTCAGACTTGAGGCCAGGGCGCATAGGAGCATTGCCTATTTCAAATTTAACTCAAGTTCAAAACTTGTGAACAGCAGCATTGGCGGTGTTTCATACGAAGATACGGTTGACTGTGTGTTGACCGAGGGAGGCTTTATTGAGTTCAATAAAGTAGGAATCGGTCTTAATAACATTGCAGCAACAAAGGTTGGAATCCGGGCACAGAGCGGATTAAGTCTCAGAGATGTTTCTTTTGGGGAACCAGACTGTGATTGCGTGATGGCTGAACATAGTTGGGTAAGTCTTCGGGACTGTGTTGCCAGGTATGTTAAGTTTGGAAAAGCGGTTCTGCATGTGGCCGAGGGCGTTACTAACCATACTGTAAAAGACAACGTGTGGAGTGGGCCGGGAGATTTTGTTAAGTTTGATTTATTGGCCGACAGTGCAAATTGCATTATCAAGAACAACGATAATATAATTATGGAAGCAAAGCCTCAGAATTATCTTGGGGTAGATAACGTGGCCGAGACGCTTGCTCTTATAACTTCCGGTATCGCCGGAAAGTTTAAGATGGAAAATGATTCCGGTGACAGTAACCGTCTTAAATTATATCTCTATGATTATGAAGGGACTCTCCTTAAAACATTTTATCTCAAGAATCCAGCCGGTTTAATTATTACAACATTGCTCAATTCCGGTGCTATTGTTGAGAGAGAGGTATACTCACCGTAATGGAAACCACCACCTTATTAATAGTCGAGCATGGATACGGGGAAGCCCCCGATGTTGCGTCTGTTCCAATAGCCTCCCTGGGGTACGGCGGGGCGATACTATTTTTATCCTCAGACTACATTTCCTGTGTATACGATGAAGTTCTTGAAAAGCTGGATATTGAGATTTCAAATATCATCCCGGAAACCCTTGAGCTTTACATAAACAATTACCTTATTAAAGATGGCGGGAACAATGTTGTCAGTTATACGGTGACGGAAAATGAGAGCGTGAACGGAGCGAATATCTCTGTCAAGCTTTCTAACTGGCACAATACCAGAGTAAGAAATATGCTTAAAAGCTCATTTCCCCCGTTCATGAATTATAAAACTATTGAGGCAAATGTCCGGGTGGGTGTAAGGGTGAAGGGGTGGAAGAACGGTGATCCCAGGGATGCGTTCTGCTATTTTGATCTACCGAGGGCTATGCTATGACAAAACTGTACTGGTTTATTGTACCTATTTCTTATGCAATCAATTACATTGACGATTTGTATAAGACTTTAAAAAGAATGCTTCATCTTGGAACGTCCGAAGACACCTACCTTACAAACAAAGCAAAAGACCTTGATCTTGAAAGACATCACCATGTAGATCAAATTTTGAGAATCCGGGGATTTAATTCTGTAGGTATGCACACTATTAAGGGGGCGATTCCGATTCTTGAGGAGGAGTGTGGGAATCTTTATAAAATTCAATCAAAGGTGATTAACGCAATCGGCGGTTTGTTTGCAAAGGTACTGAGCGGGAAAACGGTCGAAGTTACAGATAATTTTGATCGTGCCGATGGTGCGCTTGGAACAGATTGGTCAGTTTATGGCGGAAATCTTGAGATTGAAAGCAATAAGGTAAGGGAAAATAGCCTGACTGTTCAATATGGTGCTGCGGTGAATAAAAATCCTCTTACTGCGTATCCATCCCATTATGTCCAGGCAAAATTTACGCTGGATACCGGTACTAACGGATATTCTGCAAAGCTTTTGATAAGAGGGGATTCCGATACCGATCCAGATAATTATTATCGACTTGAATATTTCAATGCTGCGGACGTTCTCTATCTTAGAAGATATGTGAATGATACCGGATATGTGGTAAAGCAGCTTCTCAGTGCGGGTATAGGTGGTGGCGACCACGTGTTTAAGCTTGTGGCTATGAATATTGGAAATACTGTTAGACTTCTTGGGTATGTAGATGATGTTCTTCTCATATCCGGTGATGATTCTACGGCAGACAAACACTTGACCGGTGAGTACGCTGGTTTTGAAATATATAATCATACCAATAGCGCAAACGATGTTCAATTAGATGACTATGAATCAGGTCTTGGTTCGATCCCGGACGAATATCAAAGAGCTTTGAGTCAAATCAGTGAGGTTGAATTTTCGGATGACTTTAACCGGTCGGATACAAACTGTGTTGCGGATGCAGGGGTGGGCCTGGGATCGGATTGGATACACGACACTGTGGATGAGGGGCTTTTAATATTAACCAACAAAACCAGCGTAAACGGATGCAGCGATCCCAGGGGCTTTGCATCTTATAAAAACCAGCTTTCATCCCTGGATCAATCTGTCAATGCGGATTTTACCTTTTCGGATCACGCTCACCCAGGATACCTACAACTAAGCTTAAGGCAGCTTGCAACAGGCACGATGGCAAATGTCAACAGGTATTTTCTTTTTTATATCGGAGACCTTGATGTTTTCAGGATAATGAAAAGGATAACTCCAAATACGTTTATATTGGCCGAGGTCAGTTATTCTTTCCGCAACGAAACCAGGAATATCAGGTTTGAGGCCATTGAAATAGGCGGTGGTGTGGAGCTTAAGGGCTATGTGGACGGCCAGCTTGTTATTAATGCGATTGATTTTACCGATGTTATTACCGGTAAATACTGCGGGTTATACCTGGCCATCGGAGAAGCCAGTTCTTATATAGATGCCGATAATTTTAGTGCGGGATCGCCTGGTGGTACACTGGATATAATAAAGAATGGAACACCGGCCATACTTCTTAGTCCCTGGATAAGACATCTCATGGTTTATGATGAAGATGAGAAAGTGAATGATCCGGTCGGGGGAATATCAGACCTGATAATTTATATTACGCTCAATGGGATAACCGATGAAAATTCTGATGAGGGAACAGTATACTTGTGGTATAATCCTACGTCTCAGATTTTATACGTTTTCAGTTCATTGACGGATCAAACAAATGCCTATAATGGAGATGCCGATCCAGAAGTTTTAGCAATAGCAAAGGCCATTAATATTGAGTCTGGTGTAGAAAAATATTTTATTCAGCAGCATAATAATAGCCGTGTGTTTGGCACTGTTTATTTAAATACTACGCCGTCCTATGTCCTGGCCACCTACATAACAAAACGCCATGAGCTTACGGAAATATTGAAAGATTATATTCCGTCTCACACGCTTACTTTCCTGGATGGGTTCAGGAAATATAATGTTTCTCCATACGGTATAACCAAGATCGGAAACGGTTTGACTTTCACAAATTTTACGGTCGATCCGGCTGGCTGCATAGAAGACATGACGACTTATTTTAGGTTAAAGACCGGATATGAGAACCAGCAAATTACCATAACCGGTGAAGATGTTCAGCTTACTGTCACGGATAAAAATTATATTTTCGATGTTGTTCACTGGATGCGTAACAAAATAGGAAATTATTTTAGGATTGAGGTTAAACAGGCTTACAGCCAGGGCGATCTTTCAAGTGCGGATTGGAGAGAGTTCAAAAACAATTCCAGTTTGAGGGCCGAGGATGGAACGCTTGAGGCATGGCATAAATTCAGAATTAAATTCATGGTAAAAGATACCACGGATATTATTATAGAGAATTTTATTTATAAACAGGTTCTCGAATATCTGAATGATTTTTTTGTACCAGGCTAAAGGAGTGAAGTATGAATCTGAATAATCAGCAATTAAGCACTGCCCGGAAAAGACGTGGTGCGTTTGAGGGTGAAGTCGAGGAAGCCGGAGTTATACTGCATGGCCAAAATGCAATAAGCGATCAGATTAAATTTGTGATTGAATCTTTTCTTGATCCCTCTATTAATTGGGGCGTTAAGATCGGCGGGGCAAGCTCCCTGGCCGTGACATCCCCGGAAGCACATGCCATAGCCATATCTAAGGGATACGGCATTACCAGGGACATTAATAGAATTATTGTACCGAACATCCCGGAATCCTGGCAGGGCCACCGGGCCGTATATACTACGGAAAATAAATGGAGTCTTCATCCAACGACCGGCGACATTCTTTTGGGTACGGGTACATTTTATTTATCGCTGGCATATAAAGAACATTCAGAATATATGGGTGCAGCCATAGCGGACTATACGCCGGAGAACGTCAAGATTTATGAAAACTATTTTTTGAGGGCCGGTACGGATGCCCCTACTGATTTTGGTGGAACAGGAGCGGATGCAAACGCAAAAGGAAGTGATGGAAGTGTTGGGTCAAACCAGAATGATCTTTTTTTGGCAAAGATAACAAAAGATGGTTCGGGAAATATTACTTTTGAATCCTTTACACCAAAAACGATTACTTCTGTTATAACGTCAGCTTCTCAAGATGTATGGACAGCGCACCGTCGCCAGGGCCATATCAATAACATCATTGCCCCTTTTGCGGATCGCATAGATGAGGATTGGGGAGACGCATCACAGAATGTTAATAACTCCTTGAAGCCTACCATTGATGCCGTCACGGATACCTTGATTAATTTTGCATCGTACAAGTCCGGTACTGTCATTATAATTGACGGTGATGAAATTCCAGAACCGGGTACGCTTTCTTTCGATGCCAGTTCAGTCCTGGGGTCTGGTGATGATGGCAAAACGTATTTTGTATATCTGGACAGTGCGGGTGCGTTTGGGTTATTGGAAGAGACCGCCAGCCAGGGTCTTTATAATTTTCCTGCGGACAAAATACCTCTTGGAAAATTTGAATGGGATTGGAACGGCGGGAGTCCGCTATGTGTTTTACCAGCCGATGATGCCAGTGCCGGTACAAAGGGTATATGGGATGAACGCCGGTTTGGAACAGAAGGTCTCAAACGATTTGAATGGAATTACCGTGAAGGCATGGTCGTCATGGATGCCGGATGGTGGTCTTATGAAAATGGTTTTGATCGCTGGTTTCCGGGAAAAGCAAGCGGGGCAAATACTGTAAGATGGTGGGCCGGGGATACAAAGCCCAAGAAAATGTTTATGAAGTATTCCTACGGTACAAACTCCTTTTTGTTTGAGTGCAGCGTGGCAGCAGACAGCTTTGTTACCGATGGCTCTTTCCTGGTATTTAATGGCGGTATTGTGACCGTGACCGGAGCGGGAAGTATAATCAAAATTCTTTCCGGTGGTGAGATATATGTTGATGCCAGCAATTATCTTAATATCCGGGGTATCCTTAATTCTTATAATGACCTGGGAACGATTGAAGGTATATGGGAAGGAACGAATGGGAGAATAAATAATCTTCTGCTATCCTATCCAGAAATAAACGGGGTCATGAATTGGTTGACCGGCGGGGTCAATAACTTTGCCAGTAGTGGGGTAAGAACAATTTTCCAGGCCGGTGGACGGCTGGAAGTCCATGATGGAGGGTCTCTGCGTTTAGGAGGTTCAGACGGTACGGGTGCGGGGCAGACAAGTGTGACCGGCGCACAGGCAGAAAAACTTATTAATGGAAGCAATGCCGATCCGCTTCATGTTCATGCCGGAACAATTCATATTCCTATAAGCGGAGTAATACTTGATAGTAATGGCGATCCTATTGATAGTGGGTCTACTCCGAAATTATGGAAAGCTTCTGGATATACCTTTATTTTTTGGAACAATGCATCTACTGGAACAAAATGCATGTTTTCATTTAACATGCCCCCCGGTGCGGGAGCGGGTGCTGGTGCTTATACGATTTATATTATTTCCGTGATTAACAAAGGGTCGGGTTCTGCAAGTATGACCATAAGATTAAATTCTTATTGTTTGGGTGCAATAGATTCGGCAGAAGCAAGCAGTGAGCAGTTGCTTTTAAATTCAGACCTTACCTTTGTTGATGGAGATCATCTTGTATATAAACTCAAGTCGGTTGCGACTCCGGCGGGGTCGAATCCGTTTTATGAAGGACAGACTCACTGGATTGAGATAGAGGGAAATAATATTGGGGGAGATCAGTCGATTGACATTTATGGTATATACATAAAATTTGCATAACCTATTAAAAAAGGAGCGGAACGTGATGGACACTAAAAAACAGGATGGCATGGTTGAGGTCAAGCTGGCAGACCTGGAAAACCAGTACAAGGATTTAATGCTGGCCGAGTACCAGGCAGAAGAAGGTCTGCGGGATATTCGCAAAAAGAAGAATCAGCTTGCTCAGACAATTTTACAGGTTACGAAAGGTTTGCAGGATCGCCTGGTTCTGATAGAGAGGGCTTTCCCGGGCGGTCTTCCTGACCTGGATGGGAAGCCGAGCCCGAAGAAAGAGCCAGCCTGACCCTACGCTCCCGGTCTCGTCTGCGGTGGCATTTCGGACACAACCAGTTTACATTGTAGGGCTTACTGTAATCTTCATGGTGGGCCTGGATGTTCTTAGTAGCCGGACAATCCTCGCACTTGTCCGGCTTTTTGATTTTACCGCTTTCAAGAGCATATTTCAATTTACAATAAGCACGATATTTTTCGGGATGCTCTTTTTTGCGTTTTTTATAATAATCCCGTCCTTTGTCCCTTCTCATGTCTTTGACTTCTGGTAAGGAATAGTATTCAGATCGCTTCCGTTTTCCATGCTCAGACGCACAGTATTTGGCCGTAGCCTTATTAAAAGCCTCTTTGCCCCCACCGGTCGCCTGGTACTTCTTAACGGCCCTCTGGACGGCTTTACGGCCCTTATCAGAGTTTAGATATCTTGCCTGAGACTCTGCTTTACATGACCGGCACTCACAAGAAAGACCATCCTTTTTAGAACGGTTCTTGGTAAATTCAGAAACCGGTCTGGTAAGCTTGCATCTTGAGCAGGTTTTGAGAAGCTCCATATTTTCTGTATATAATAACTTAGATGAATCGTGTCAAGTGTTTAAAATTGTTCAATTTTCCTCACCAATTTTTCCTCACCAGGCCGGGTTGACACATATAGTATATTATATATAGGAGGTCGATGATTGAAGCTGTTTCAATCAAGTTTGACCTTCGGGCGTTCTTTCAAAGATGAGTCACGACGAAGCCGTTAGAGGCGGGCCCCCCCAAGGGGCCGAATAAGAACAGAGTCGTGAGGTTGAGCAACCACCTTCGGTTGCCGGGCGGGAAACCAACCGCCTGGGAATCAGTACGGATTCCAGCCCTGGCCTATACTACTGTATAGGGCCGGAGTGAAAGCTGTAAGAGCCGAAAGGCCAAGACGATGATGGGGTAGAAGCCTAAGTCTTAGCAGGGAATGGATGAGGGAAAGTTCCGATACCGGGAAGGGGATCAAGAATGTGGTAGCGTTTTTGATTTCCTTCCCAATAGGTATCCTTGGGATTGACAAGCCCAGGTTGAACAAGAGTCTTTAAACGAAATACCTATAACCTTAATAAAGGGGTGGTCATGGAAAACGAGATAATAAGTTACGGTCAATTTGACAGTGCGCTCAAGCGCATCGAGAAAGCGAATTTAAAAAAGCATCGTGAGAGTCTATCGTTTGGAAGTATGTCAAATCACTGTCACGGTATCATTATTGAAATTCAAACGGACAAGAAATGCATGATTGTGAAAAAGGATTGGAGGGCGATTTTGAAAAAGAGGTTTCTAAAATAAACCTATAACCTTAATAAAGGAGTCGGCCATGTGTCAGGAATCATTCTCAAGATTGTGGGATGGTTACGAATCGGACAAAGCAGCATTGAGGGCCAGGAATAAGAGGGCGAAAGAGTTAAGAGCGGAAGGACGCAAAGCGATTTGCTGGACGCTTCCGAATCAGGAAAAGAAATATGACGGCCTTGGACAGTACAACGGGGCGGTCTGCAATGTCTACATGATCAACGTAGAAGGGAGTAAGAAATGACTTTACAAGAATTTGCCTGGAAAAAGGATATGAAAAAGGAAATGGAAAAGGAAAAGAAAAACAAAAAAAAGTAAAGGAGAGTATCATGGAAAAGCAGTTCAAAGAATTGATGAGCCTGGTAGCTGCCTGGCGGGTGGCTTTCGGAATGTTCATGATTGACGTGAATGGCCGTATCGGTCTTTGTGATTTCGGCGGTCAAAAACACTGGCATGTTTATTATCCCGACCTGGAAGATTATGTGAAAGATGAATGCTCCGGGATAAGCCTGGGGATGCCGGTGGTACATTACCATATCAAAGACGTTAAGGATTCAAAGAAGCTTGAGGAGATGATCTTCATGGCGGTTGAATACTTAAGGTCAGAGGAGAAGCAAGCAGCAATGGCGTAAATAATAACCGGGGATCGGATGCAGAACCGATCCCCAATAACATAAAAAGGAGAATATCATGGAGAGCGAAAAATACAAGGGGTACGAAATCAAAATATCTCAGGACGAATGCGCTGAGAATCCAAGAGAGGCATGGGACAATCTTGGTGTGATGGTTTGTTTTCATAATCGGTATAACCTGGGAGACCAGAATCACGGTCTTAACAAAGACGGTTTTAATTCCTGGAATGAATTGGAAGATTATATCAAAAAGGAATATGACCCGGCGGTAATCCTTCCCATGTATATGTACGATCATGGGATTCAGAGGGTGAAGGTCGGATCGTTCCAAGGTCTTCTTCCCCAAGGTCATGCCGAGTTTGACAGTGGAATGATCGGATTTATTTATGTGTCCAAAGAAAAGGTTCGCAAAGAATATTCGGTTAAAAAAATATCCAAGAAACTAAGGGAACGTGTGGCCGGGTATCTTGAGAGCGAGGTCAAGGTTTATGATTGGTGGATGTCCGGCCAGGTATACGGATACCAGGTCGAGGCCGAGGGCATTGATGAATCGTGTTGGGGCTTTTACGGCTCTGACCATGAGAATAGCGGTCTTATGGGTGAGGCAAAGGCAGCGATTGATTACCATATCAAGGAGTCCGAAAAGGCAGAAGCTTTTTACAATGCCATATTCGCTGTCTAAGAAAGGAGCGTTTTATATGATAGCGGAGATTAAACTATGTGCCGTCCATGACGGCAAACCTGGGAAACAGTTTCTTAAAAGCCAGGATGTGTACGATGAGTTTAAGTGTCTATCAGGAGAAATGCAGGAGAATTTCTATGTGATTAATCTTAATTCAAAAAACAAGGTCTTGAATAAAAACCTTGTTTCAATCGGTTCATCCCAGGCTTGTTTGTGTTACCCTTCCGATGTTTTTCGAGCAGCCATTGTGCAAAATGCATCGGCTATTTTTGTAGTCCATAATCATCCAAGCGGTGATCCCGCACCGAGTACACAGGATATTGAGATAACCAAACGACTGAAAAGCTCCGGTGAAATAATCGGTATCAATCTTTTGGATCATGTCATTGTAGGTGATAATGACTATTACTCAATGCGGGAAGGTGGGTTTATTTAAAATTAAATAAAGGAGTGTGCCATGATTATTGTAAGCCTGAATAATGGGATCAAGATGAAGGTCAAGAAATCCTGGGATGAGTTCAAGCCCATGATGAAAGCCATGAAGATGGAGAAGGTGGCCAGCAACATTGTGATGGACGGCAAGATGATCGTGAATTACAAGCGTGGAAAGAGGGCAGCATGATAAGGCCGATCACAGTAATATTCCGAGGGAAAAGACAGACCGGCTATCTTGTTCGGGACGTGTCCGGCGACGGTGGTGAGGTTCGAGTCCCGAAGATACGGAGATCATTCGAGCTTTATCCCCCGGAAAAATTTGATAAGGTGTTTGAAAATCAGTCAACCGTTTACATTCTAAACAAGGAGTAGATTATGGAACGGTACACAATCTCATGCATACAGGAAGAAGGATGTTGCGCTTTTTGCAATAGTCCGCTTTTTGTTGGAGATCCGGCTTATGATGACACGGATAAAACCGGGGAAATCTTTTGCTCAAAGAAATGCAAAAAGGATTACGATATTCATAAGGCAGAGCTTGAAAAAGCACAAACGTCCGAAATGGTCTCAATTAAGAAAATGAAAGGGCAATAATATGGATATGTATTGTTATAAAGGCAAATGGCGTACCTTTAGAAGCATGATAAGGTATGCAAGAAAATATAATCGCCCTACCGATAATTGGTTTGCTGAAATGATATGGCGGTTATTTTCCGGCCAGATTTTTAATCTGGAATTTTCAAAAAAAATGTATCTCGCAATGGGCTATGAACCTTTTGCGGGTTTTCCATTAAAAAGGAGTGTGCCATGTTAATTCAAAAATTCCTTCCCGTTCTTTTTAGGAACGAGAAAAAAGAAGACGACGGCCAGGGAAACGAGATTGTCCGGGCGTTCTATCCGTCCGAGCGGTATGTGATCGATTTTGCCGAGGATTATCACGACCTGGGATGGCAGCAGTTTGATACCGACCAGGATGCTCATTATTTTGGGACGTGGGTAAACCCCAAGACCTTACAGGAGCTTTGTTACTGTGAAGGTGATTGGAGTCTTGTTACCTGTAAGGATGCGGGACACTACAATGCAAAAATCTGGAGCATGATCGAGTTCTACGGTGAGGGCAAGATCGCAACGGTGATCGATGCTGAGAATGGATCGGCAGTGCGCTTTGTCCAGGATCGTAAAAAATTCTTTATCAAGGAGTGTGTATCATGAAGCTAGCGGAACAGGTTGAGGTAGGCCGGTTTGAGTTCATGAATATTGGCAAGGAGTACAGCCAGGGCAATGAGGACGAGGTTAAGGAAATCGTTCTCAATGCTGAGTGGGAAGAAACCGGAAAAGGCAAGAGCTTTCCTATGGGTCAGGGCATGGCAGTTGATGAAGCCATCAAAGGGTATAGGATTCCGAAAGTGTCCCATGTGTCCCTATATAATGATTTCTGCGGGTTAGGGTTCTATGGTATCCGTGGGCATTACACAGGCAAAGAGGTCGATGTCTTTATTCTTGATGACGGTGTTTCCTGTACTCCTATTGTAGCCCATGTGAAAGAGAGGTCATGATGGATACCATAAATGAAACCAGGTGGAAATTACTGAGGCTCATAATTAGGAAAAAAAGGTATATCTGCAAGGTCGGCAACAATAAGGCCATATACAAATTCCAGTACGGTGTGCATAATATGTATGAGATTCACGTTCACGGAAAAAAGATTGCCGTATACGGCTCAAAAAAATTCAAAAGAAACGATGTTAAGGATTTGTATAAAAAGATAAAGGAATGGCCGTTACCACTCAGAGACCCTTTCTTTATGCTATTCAACGATATGTCCTTGAAAGATAGGATTGATTATAAATAAGGAGATTGTACTATGCAAAAAGAATTAACCAAGATGGATATTAATGCCATCAAGAAATCGGACGATCTTATTTTCCGGTGCAATGGGAGCGGGAAAACAAGGATCGAAGCGGTCAAGCGGGTCGGTTATAAGGAGAAGGAAAAAAACCCGTTTGCCGATGACAGGTACCATTTTATTGATGATGTCAAGACTGAAATCGAAGAAGGTCGGATCGCCTTTGAGATGCTTCACTCTCATCAATATTGCCCGATGACAAAAACAATTGTCAATCTTTTGAGACCAGGGGATATCCTGGTGGTTATCTGGAATGAGAACGGGTACGGGAACGGCCTAACGGAAAAGGCCGGTCTTGTGGTGGATTCGCTCATGCTGCGGGTATTCAGAAAAGAAAAACTCAAATATACATTCATGGTCGCTCAGTGTATTTGCGAAGACAATACGGCCAGGATGATAAGGAGAGCTTAATCATGAAAAACACATTAGAGATAACCAACGTGAAAATATTCACATTGAAAAATGAATCTGAGAAAAAAATAAAAGCCCGAGCCAGCATTGTTTTTAATGATTGCTTTCGGGTGTCGAATATCAAGATAATTGACGGAGAGAAGGGTCTGTTTGTATCACTCCCCAAGTATATAGATGACTACGGTAATCACTGGCAGGTAGCAGCACCATTAAACAGGGAGATGTATCAGCATATCCAGGATGAGGTAATTCACCAGTATACCGTAGCAAAGGCAACAGCATGAATTATTTGACGTGCTGTATCAATTCCACTGCGGAGCTAATAGGCGACATGGTGGATAAGTCCAGGGAAATTACTCTGGCTACGTTCTTACGCCATGTGTCCAGGGCTGATATTTATTCAGTCCTGGACGGCTATGGTAAGCATTTTTCGATAAACAGGGATTGGCATGTGAGCTATTACAAAAGCAAATACGACGGGAAGTCCTGTTATTATATCGTTCACTCAGCAATAGAGTATGTGTTTGTTTAAACCCTAACATGAAAGGCGGTGATTAAAATGAAGAAAGGGGGTGAGAATACGAGTCCGCTTCCAGAGACCGGCCTTGTGGCCGAAACTATTTACGGCATTGGGGATTTGCCGATTGATTCCCAGGTCGTTTTGATTCGCCAGCTTACGGACGATTGTTGGACTGTCCGTGATCTCAAAACCGGCAAAAAACATACCGTGAACATGATGTATGCATGTCTTACGGGTAAACGAATAAAACTTAAACAGGAGTGGCTAAAATGAACGGGATTTTACCCGAAACCAAACTGCGTTTCCAGGGTGTCCATGAATGCCTGGCACACCTTGAGAAACAGGAAAACAAGGATCGGACGGTGGCCTTGAACGATCTCAATTACCGGAACGGCAAACTTAACGGGAATCTGGTCAACCAGACAGGGATCGAAACCCTTCTGAGTCGGATCGGGATTCCGTATAACTATGCTGATAAAATCCCGGAAGACCTTCTTGACTACAATATTAACCGGATGCTTGGAGAGCATGGCAGCGATAAAGCGAAAGTCCGGTTTCAGAACGGCGTGGTCAGGGCGGTGGTTTCCGAGAAATACCAGCCAGTCGATGACCTGGCCCTTATGAAAATATTGGCCAAGAAAGTGAATGGAACCTACCAGGCCAAGAATATCATCGTATCGGATCGGTTTACCAGGTTGTCCGTGGTGAACAATGATAAACCCATTGAGGCCAAAAAGGATGATGTCTGGTATGGCGGGTTCGACCTGTTCAATTCCGGTACTGGCTTTCACGCATTTCTTCTCTATGATTTCTTATGGAGAATGTGGTGCAGCAATGGAGCGGTGAGCAAGGAAGCTCTCAGCAGTGTCCGGCATATTCACCGTGGTACGCCTATTCTTAAGGCACAGGCCAGGCTTCGGGAGTGCATTACAAATTCCGGGGTCAAAGCCAAGGAACAGATCATTGCCATGACCGAGGCCAGGGTGGACAAGCCCTATCTCAATTCCGTGGAACGTCGCCTTGTGCCTGTATTCGGTGTCAAGGAGTCAAAGCGTTTCAGGGAAGACCAGCTTGACGGATACAGTTCTCTTATCAAGCAGCGTGTCCGCACCAAGTACGATGTGGTGGATGTGGTGACTCGCAAGGCTCATGAGTTCGAGGAAAACGATTTTGGCAAGCAGCGTGAGCTTGAGATGATCGGCGGGAACCTTATCAGCCAGATCAAAGCGGTGGCGTAACCGCATTGCCTTAAACCTTAAACCAGGGAGAGGGGAAAGCCCCTCTCCCGTAACCAGGAGAAAAAACGATGAGTATGCCTGATTCGGAATGCAGGGAGATTCTGCTTATAGTCGAGCCGTATCTTAATGAAGAAGTTGTTAAAATTCCGCAGGTCATAAGGAATGATTTCACTACGATACGGGACAAACTTAAAAATGCTTTAGGGGAATAAGCCATGAGAAAAATAAGAGTCTTATTGCTGGCCTTTGTGGAAAAACCCCAGGATCGGTTTGTGGAGATTCCCGATGACAAACGCATCGACGATCTTCCGATTGCCGAAGCCTTGGAGCTTGTTTTCAGATACGGCCAGAATGACTTTCAGCCGAAACCGATGCCGAGCGTATCAGCCGGTGATGCTATCTATTTCAAGGGTAGTGTTTATTATGTGGCCGGTGTTGGTTTTATCGAAATCACCGGTGAGGAGATTGCGGAAATACGGGCAATGCCCCAACGTGATCGAGCTTTCGCTTTTATCGAGTATGTTCAGAAATCCAGAAAAGAAAGGGGTGTGCCTTGTGAAACTATTTAACCTTATTAAAAATGTTATACCGTCAAAGACAACTTTGGCAATACTTTCCTATGCCCTGGTGGACAAGGGCGATCTGTATGCTACAGACCTGGAAAATTATCTGTGCTTGACAAACATCGGAATCAAGAATGGATTCCATGTGCTTGATCTTCTCAAGCATGATATTGACCAGCCCCAGGATGCAGCCGAAAAAAGTGAGTATCCGATGTTTCCCAAACCAAAGGGCAACGTCGAGGAATTTAAATTGCCGGTGCAGGTATTCCACGATCAGTTTGAATACTATGCATCCGGGGATTGTACCAGGCGGGTATTAATGCATGTGTTTTTCGGCAAGGACGGCGGGGTATGTGCGACCGATGGAAGCATTATGCAGCTTGAAGACAAATGCATAAAAGTACCGGATAGCTTTATACTCAATATCCGGTCTTACCTTATTGTCCGTAATATCATCAAAGAATTTGGTATTGATAAAAATATCAAATGCCGTTTGGTGTATAAAGAAGCAGAGGCCGAGGAGATCGTGAAGGACAAAAAGGGTGAGCCGGTCTTGGTAAATGGCAAGCCCAAGAAAAAGAAGGTGAAGGTGTTCGAGCCGGAATATATCTTCTTTGATTTCCCCAGGAATGCCGGATACCTGGCCTGTAAGCTGGTAGAAGGTACTTACCCTAATTACCGGCAAATCATTCCCAAGAATCCCCTTCATGAGACCATCGATCTCACATCTGGAAAACATGATTTCCAGAAAACCCTTCGGGGTGCGGTCGAGATAGCCCACAATAAAACCAGACAGGGTATTTTCGAGAAAGGCAAGCTTATTATTCGTAACGAGGACAAGTTCAAGAAGCCGGTCGTGATGGATGCTATCAAGCTCAGTCCAAACACGGTTGGCATTAACCTGGCTTACCTGAAAGGCATATTCGATATGCTGCTTAAGGATAAGCAAAAAGTCCGTATTCTACCGAGCAAGAATCCTCTCAGTGCGATCATGCTTGAGAATGAAAAGCGGAGCATTCTTTTAATGCCCCTGCGTTTGATAAATCAATAAAAACCTTTAATAGCCTGGGGCTTAATGCCCCAGGCATAACCAGGAGAGTGCCATGACTTTAAAAGAAAGGAAAGCGTTCATCCGTCAGTTGGTGAACGATGTCAAAAAGGATATGCTCTCAAAGGCAAACAAGATGCCGTCCAGTTGGGACGGTATGGAATTGCGTGAGTATGTCAAAGACTGTTTTTCCGAGGTTGTTATTACCGGCACAATCAGCCGGAGTCGGAAAATGGAATACAAAAATTTTGTGCTTGTTAATAACCTTTAACCGGAGTGTGTCATGAGTGTAAAATCACTACAGACAATATGGGATCGGCATATCCGATTCTATCAGTATCTTATGCTCCTTAATGCCGAGTACGAGGGAAAAAATCTGCGTGTCCAGGATTGGGATTTTCGTAGGATGCTTGAGGAGTTTAGGGGCAGCATAATTTCCTATGCCTTGGAGTGTGCTGCAAAGGGATTCAGTGTGGAATATAATCCAGAAAAGTATCACCAGAAGGGAAATCCGCTCAAGGATTTGAACCTGGAAGAAATTGTGTCCAAGTTTCAAGCCGAGGTTCTGGATGTGGCCGGAGACCTGGCCATGTCTCAGATCAAGAAAAATGCCATGAATCTCCTGGGGCGTGTTTCTGAATATCTCAAGGGCGATTCCTATGAGCTTAGTAAAAAGCCCATGCAGTTGAGGTATATCCGAAAAGATGAAAAGCTCCATCTGCGGATCGGCATGGAATCTTTTGCCAATACCCTCAGTCATTATTCTATGAATTACCTGGAAGCCCTGGGGCGGTTGATTGATGTCCTGTTCAATAAGGTCTTGCCGGAGAAGTCAGAAGACCACTGGTTCAAGGACTATTATAAAAAAACCGGTAGGTATGGCGGTGGCGGTAAAGAGGATATGAGTGCGTTTGAAAAGGTGAACAGCGATCTCAAGTCGCCAGTCGTATCGTTCAAGGCTTATAGGAACGGACGCTTTGACCTGATATTCAATGACTCAAACTCGTCCCTGCGGGTGGCCAGGGTTCTGCTTGAGGCCAAGCGGGAACGGGAGAAAGAAATCGAGAGGCACTATTCATGAAATTAATAATCCGGGCGATCTGCATGGTTAAGCTGATCGCCATGACAATCAAATACCTTTTATCTGAAAGCGAGGACGTGGATGCCGAGCAAGAAGACGATGAAAAAGAAAGGCCGGGAGTTTATGATCCGGGCTTTCGAGCTATTTGTTGCGATTCGTAACAAAAGCTCTTTTACCAGTAATTTCCAGTTTCAGTCCGATGCGGACGAGGCCGGGATCGATATTAACACGGACATGGAGAAACCGGTCAAGATCGATGGTGGCTGGAAATGGAAAACCAAGGTCGGGACATTGTACGAGGAGTACGGCAAAATGCGCTTTGAGCCGTTCAAGGAGTCTGTGACAGGGACAAAGGAGTGGGCCAAGTACAATTATAATATCCAGACCGGGTGTGAGCATGACTGTGCTTACTGCTATGCCAAGGCAATGGCCGTAAGGTTTAGTCGGGTGAAGGCCGATGGGTGGGATGATGTCACCATAAGCCTTAAAGCCGTATCGAAAAAATGGAAGAAGAGGGACGGTACGATTATGTTCCCTACTACCCACGATATTACCCAGGCGAACATCAATCATTGTCTTATTGTCCTGGACAATATACTCAGGGCCGGTAATAATGTTCTTATTGTCTCGAAGCCCGATCCGAACTGCATCAGACTTTTATGTGATGCATTCGAGATGTGCAAGAAACAGATTCTATTCCGGTTTACCATTGGCAGCGTGGACAACCAGACTCTTAAGTTCTACGAGCCAGATGCCCCTTCATTCGGGGAACGGTTGGCAGCTCTGGCACATGCTCATACTCGGGGATTCAAAACCAGCGTGTCCATAGAACCGATGCTGGATTTCCAGCCATACCAGATTGTTAAAATCGTGGATGAGTATGTCACGGATTCTATCTGGTTGGGCCTCATGAACAATGCCAGGACCAGGCTCAAGCTCAATGAATGCAGTGACCAGGTGATCGAGATGGCCGATAAGCTCCGGCTTATGTGGAGCTACCGGGGGGTTAAAAACCTTTATGAAATTTTAAAGGATAACCCCAAGATTCGGTGGAAGGATAGCATCAAGAAGCTTTTGGGCCTTGATACTCCCCAGGAAGCGGGGCTGGATATATGAACCGTGGATGGAGAGAGCCCCCCTTCTTTGAGATACAGGAAACTGAGGGTGGTCATGGGACTATCCTCAGTACCTATCCTGACGAATACGTTGCCCGGCAATACTGGAAAAAGCTCAAGGATGGCCAGGAGAAACCAGTGACCGGCGGGGATGTCCGCTTGGTACAGGTCATTGAGGTATTTGGTGATGTCGGGTTTGCACGTCGGGCTCACGTTGGCTGGCAGATTGAGGACACGGATCATCCTCATGAAAAGAATGGTTTATGTGTAATCCACAGTACGCCGTCGGACAAGGATATTTATAATGCCTGGGATGCCTTGGTAGATGGTACTGGTGAATATGCAGACTTCACCTGGAACGGAAATATTAAAATAATTCGGATAGCAGATATAATCAAAGGTGGTTGATCATGGAAAAGTCATGTTTCAAGTGCGGTCGGGTCGAGGAGTCCAGTAAGGGTCTCAATATGTCTGCGATTGATGATTGGTTTCAGTGGGACATTTATATCTGCTCTGATTGTGCAGAAGAAATTGATCCTTCAATCCATGAGACCAGTACCAAATGGGATTGCCCGACCTGCAAGCAGAATATTCATGAGTACAAACGGTGCGCTCAGTGCCATCAAGAATTTTTATCCAGGGATGGTACAAAATTCTGTTCGGAAAAATGTGCAAAGGACTTCTTACCTAAACTATTTGAAAGGGGGTGATATTGTGCCTCAGACAGATACGCAAAGGATCACCATTAAGGTTGACCGGGATGAGCTTCAAAAACTCATAGCGGAGCGGAAGGTCTGCTATTTCATCCTGGAAACCCAAAAGGACGAGCGGGGTTTTATTCCCCTTATCGCTGTTCAGAACGTGTGCGGATTCTATCACACAGATTGGCGGTGGGGTCATGATTTGGCGAAAGCAGAGGAGATCGCAAAGGAAAAAAACCTGGCCCTGGGCCTTACAGATGTCGAAGCCTGGAAAATCCAGGCATCGACAATGTAAAAGATAAAAAAGGACAGTACCCTTACCAAAAGACCTGCGGAACATCGGCATTTTGTCGGTGGTCTGCGGGTCTTTTTTTTTTGCCTGGATTTTTGTAATTTCCAGGAAAATAAGCTATCTTGATAAATTCATGGGACGGATTCGGGACGGATATTGGAATTATTTGGGAAAAAAATGGGACGGATTCGGGACGGATATGGGAATGCCATAAAGAACGCAATCAAATAAAATACTTGACTTTATATTTGACTTTATTATATTAGAAAGTATGCTTTATTCAAAGCAGATGTTGCACGATTTATCCACCTTCATGACGATCCGGGAGGTTCGGATTCAGCTTTTAAAAATTGGACGGCGAAGACACAGGTTCAAAACATTGGGCCTTTCCACAATTTACAGGTGGATGAACAACGAGGCATTTCCTGGCCGGTTCTATAAAGATGCAGTAGTCCAGTTGTATCAGGAAAAGATTGTCGAGCTTGAGCAGACCAAGAAAGCCTTTAATGATCAGAGCCGAGAGTTCGGATCAATCCCAAAAAGAAATAACTCAGAACCAATAAATTTTTTTTAAAGGAGTGTGCCATGAGAGAGTTCACGGAAATAATTGATTTCCCGGAGAAGCTGCATGAAGCCTATAAAATAAAGATAGGCCGAAAAGGGGAGAAGAAAACCAGCGGTGGGGGAAAGGATTTCAGACTGCCCACAAAGGATGACCATTTTGAAATACGGCTCAATGAGCGTGATGCAAACGGCGATCTGAAAGTGGCCAGGGATATCATGGCCAAGCTGGTTCAGTACAATGCGGATCGAAAAGGGTTAAAAAATATAGACCCGGACAATCCAAAAAATTATGGCATTGTTACTGAAATCCCTATCCGGCTTTTATACGATGACATTTCATCGAATTTTTCATACAAATACGCTTTTCATAAGGGCCGGAAAATTATCTGTCATGGAAACGGCAAAGAAGCTGAATGGCATCCGGGCCAGGAAGACCAGAAAGATATTGTGCATCCAGAAGGTCAGTCCTGCAATGATTGTAAATACTATCAGGCAAAAAACTGTAAATACAGTTGCCGATTAATTTGTTACCTGGAATTTATGCCGGAGCTTGGTAGCGTGGCCGTTTTCCGATCAACCGGATTTAATACTGTAAGGAATATCAAAACCAGCCTTAAGACCATAAAGAGATTGGGTAATGGAATCCTGGCCGGTCTTCCCCTTGTGCTGACCGTTTCCCCAAAAGAGGGAACATACGATGACGGTGGCCGGGACAAAACCACGACGGTATATGTGGTAAACATTGTTTTCAGACCGCCTCCCGCCAAACAGATCAAAGGCAAAACTCCTATTCTTGAAATCGGTACAGAGGTCGCCAAGGAAGCGTTTAATATTGCAAATGTCCGGGAGACCAACAAACAGGAATGGGAAAAGATGAAAGCCAGTGCCGAAGAAGTCAAGGTTTCCATTGTTGAGGATGAAGACGATGAGCAAAGCCTTGCTGATCACGAAGAAGAATTTTATCCCGAAAACGTGGTGGAAGAAATTGCGGAGGAGAATGAACAAAGGGTTGTTGATGAGGAGAAATCCAAGAACGCCCTTTTGGATGCTGCAAAGAAAAGAATGCTCAAGGCCGGGAAGGGAATCAAGGCGGTCAATCAGGGTCTTGCAGCTATGCGCTCCAAGTCGCTGGATGATTTAAAAGCTTGGTTCAAGAAAACATTCAAGACCGATCCTGAGACCCTGATGGTTTCTAAAGAATCGGAATCCCCGGAAGCTCCTCCCGAATCAGCCCCCGCAGCACCGGTCGAGGAAAAGCCGAAGCCAAAGGCGATATCGGCAGTAGAGCCGGAAACGGATGAGTCAACGCCGGAGCCTTTAGAAGAATTGCCCCCTGTTCCCGGAGAGGAAGAATTACCACCTGTTACCGGAGAAGAAGCCGAGCCCCAGGTTAAAGAGGCAGCAAGCACAGACGACGACGGACAAACCAACTTATTTTAATAGGGGAAAATCATGGCAAAAAAGAAAACGGCAAAAAAGGCCGGGAAGAAAATTATTACTTATTCCCGGATGGATGCGTTTGGCTGTCCTTATTATTTCCTTAAACAAGGATATGTTAAGGACGGCAAAATAAACGAAAGCAAAGATCAGGATATCGGAAAAACCAAACCCGTATCTCAGCCCCCTGAGTTTGGAACAGCAATGCATGAGGTCTTTAAAGACTACGTGAATTACCGGACCGAGGGAAAGGACGTGTGGCCTGTTCTTGATAATGTCCAGCGTGTGTTTAAGGCAAGCAAAATCGTCCCGGAGCGGTTTGCAGAGTTCCGGGAGGTTTGTGAAAACGGAATTAAAAACCTGGACAAGAATATTGACTATGAAGATGTTCTTGAGGTTGAGGAAACCTGGGAAATTGATCTTGGAAACGGCTGGATTCTCCGGCTTACCCCCGACCTGGTATTGAATACCAAAAAAGGTCTTACCATCCTGGATCACAAGAGCGATATGTATAAGAGAACGACAGCCGATCTTGATGAAGATTTCCAGACAAGCGTTTATGCCTGGGCTCTCCATAAAAAGTATGGCGTTGATAAAGTGATCGTGCTTATGCATTTTTCCAGGTATAGGGGATTTGTGAAATCTATCCGTGAGGGTGAGGAGACTTTCAAGAATATCGAGATCGCAATCATGACTTACTGTGAAAAAATTGATGCGTGTCTCGAAAACAATAACGGATATGAGCGCATGTGTTCCAATAACTGCAAATATTGTGACGAGCGGGTGACGTGCCTTGCCTCTAAGGTGGACGGCTTTTCTAATTACGATGACGAGAAAATCATGAGGTTTGCTGGTCAGTATAAGCGGACGGCTGCTCAACTTGAGGAACACGCAAAGAGCCGGATGACCAAACGTGATCCTATTGTTATTGATGGCAAACCATACGGTTTTGTGTTGTCCGAGGGAAAGACCCCGGCGGTGGACAAAGACAAGGCCATTGAGATATTCGACAATCATAACATACCCTGGAAGCATTTATGTTCACTATCCAATACCAATATAAAGGCCATTACCAATAAAGCCGATCCCCAGGTACAGGATGAAATCAAAAAATATTCTGAAATCCCAATTAAATCATCTTTCAAGATGCCGTAAGGAGTTAATCATGGAATTAAAAAAATTCACAATCGAAGGTTATGCAAAGCATAAGAAAACAGAGCTTGACTTCAATAACCTTAATTTATTTTTTGGCCTTAACGATGCCGGTAAATCGTCCATAAAGAATGCACTTTACCATCTTTTTACCGGCGACTCTGTTCAGCCGGATTTTATCAACCGTGAGATGAAAGCATGTACCTTAACGGCCAAGTTTTCAGACATTACCATTAAACGGCACAATACGGCCTCAAGCATGGGCGTGGGTACACTTACGCTTGTAGATGAGCGTGACCAGCCTATTGAAGCGGACAAAAGCAATACCGACCGGCAGAAGTATATTTACAACCATTTCCGCACGTCTCAGGAACAGCTTAAAGCTTTGTTCTATTCATCGAATTTTCTTTTTAAAACACCGGAAGACCAGCTTAACTTTATTTCTCAGTTCTTAAACATTGAGATAACAACGGTGGATATCGCAAACTGTCTCCCGGACAAAGTACAGGAATCCTTTCTTAAAAAGATGGGAGACCATACCGGTGGTCAGGAGCTTGTTCAGGAATGCTATGACAGGGCATTTAATGAACGCAGGGACGCAAACAGGGTTTTTAAGCTGCATACAAAGGAGATTGAAAAAGGATTTGTCTCTGTGTTGCCGGAGGGTGTGACGCTGGATCGGAAGGTCGAGGCCGAGAAAGCCATCGAGAAGCTGGAAGAAAAGCGCACAGGTCTTTATGAGCTTAAGGGAAAACTTAAGGCCGGTCTTGATCCAGAAGAAATCAAAAGCTACCAGGAGGGTCTTGATGCAAATAAAGCTTTTTTGCAAAAGCATCCGGCGAAAACATACGAAGAAGATATTCAGAAATGTCGGGAATATCTTAAAAAGTATGAGGGCTCTGCGGTAAAATACAGGAACCAGATCGATGAGACGAAAGGTAGTATCAGGGCTCTTGAGGCAGAGATCAAGACATACGATCCTTTCATAAAAGACCTGGAAAATTTCAAGGGCGAATGCCCTTTGTTCAAAAGCATCGGGATTAAGTGTGAGCTTGATCCTAAAAAAGCAATGGAGTCCCTGGTTTCCAAGATTAAGGAAAAGCAAATTGAGATCAAGAAGCTGCGTGGGTCTCTTGAGAAATACGAAACCAATCTCAAGGCATATAAGCTTGAGGAGACCAGGGATCGTGTGGAAAAGGATAATGAGATACTTAAGAAGATCGGTATTGCTCAGAACGAGCTTGAGCGGGTCGAGAAGCTTTTGAAAACAAACCAGGCGACCGGCGAATCCGATCCGGCAAAAGTAAACGCCGATATTGATGCGATTGAGCAGCGCATCCAAAAGGGCCGAGGTCTCCTTAATATTATGATCCAGGAAGAAACCAATAAGAAAAACTGGAAGGAGCTTGAGGAAAAATTTGTTTTGTCCAAGCGTGACGCAGACCAGTGGAATGAAATTGTGAAAGCACTGGATGTTGGTGCGGTTAAAAACAAGCTCCTTAATACTCAGCTTGTGGAATTTCGCCAGAAGATTCAGGCAAACATTGAGGAGTTTTCCGGCTACAGGGTGACTTTCGATTTCGAGAAAGAGTTTAAAATTCTGGTAGATGGATTCGAGCGTGATTCAATGGGTCGTTCAAAGCAGCAGAGTTTTAATATCGCTTTCCAGGTCGCCCTTGCCGGTTACATGGGTTTGCCCCTTCTTATCGTCGATGATATGGATATGTTCGATTATAAGAACGCCACAAAAATAAGCCAGTATTTTGTTAAGCTGGCAAAAAAATTCGATGTCATCCTGGCTTTTGCAGCCATGAAGACAGATACCATTGTCCGGCCAAATAACAAAACGCCTTTCTTAAACGTGTTCCATCTTGACGACGGCATTGTTCAATCAATGGGGGAAAAATGAGCGGACAGAAAAGAATAGAGAATGTGAAAGAAAAAATTCACGACGTTTTATTAGAGGTTAAGGAGGTAGAAACCTGGGCTCTGTTATCAAGCCTGGATGAATACTGGAAAGCACCGGCCAGCCACAAGGTTGAATTGCATGGGTGCTGGCCCGGCGGTTTGGCAGAGCATAGCTATAATGTTTACGAATACATGATGGCTATTGGAAAAGGGGTTTTCCCAAAAGCACCGGAAGAAAAACTGAAAAAAGATTGTGCAAAAGCAGCGTTTCTTCATGATCTTGGAAAGGCCGGTGATGAGGACGGTATATATTATGAGCCCGAAACAAGGAAGTGGCACAGGGAGACTTTGAAAAAATTTTATGAAATATCAAACAACGTGGTTCAAATGCCTCACCCGGCCCGGTCGGTATGGATTTGCTTAAAGGTTCAACTCAAGCTTACCAAGGCCCAGTTCCATGCAATTCTTTATCATGACATGGCGTACTCTCATAATAATTGGGACATAAATCCTTACTGGCCCTTAACCCTTCTTCTTCACCATGCAGATATGTGGAGTTTCAAGAAAGACAAAATTTAATGAAAAGAAATTTATTCTGGCAAACGTCTAATGACAGCATGTGGTATACCCGACAGAAGATTAAGTGCGACGGTTGTTTAAAAATACTTGGTAAAAAAATCAAATTATTGATTCAAGTTGGGTATCAAGAAAAAAAGGAATTTAACCCTCTTGGTTTTTTCTGCATGGATTGTTTCATAAAAAAGATGGATCATTTTTTTGGTGAATACGACGCTGATTTTCTTTTTATGAGAGGAATATCCTATATGGGAACAGAAAAAGAAAAGAGGCTGCGTGAGCGTGGGAAGCTTACCCCAAAACTTAGATATGAAATTTTAAAAAGAGATAAATTTAAATGCCGTCTTTGCGGTCGCTCTGCCTGGGATGTTGTGTTGGAAGTCGATCATATTGTTCCGATTTCCAAAGGAGGGAAAACCTGCAAGCCGAATCTGAGAACCTTATGTAAGGAATGTAATATTGGAAAAGGCGACCAAGAAGAAAATTAAAAACGAGACCTTTCAGCCCCTATCAAGAGGTCTTCGTAAACACCTGGGAGATATGACAGGAAACCAGGTAAAGTTTTATGTTTATTGTCTCACAAGAGTTATTCCATTTGGAGATGATAAAGGATCGTTTTCTGACTCTTCTGAAAATATATGGAGCGAATTAAAGTGGAACAATAAACTTTTTTATAAGACACTAAAGGAGCTTGATGGAAAATATATTAAGTTTACTTTGTCCAAAAGCAGGTGGGGGGCGACCACGATAAAGGTCTTAAAATATAAAAATGTGGAGGATTTTTACGATTCCGAAAAACGGCAAAGTAATGGGTATGGTAAGGGGGGGTACGATTCCGAAAAACGGCAAAGTAATGGGTATGGTAAGGGGGGGTACGATTCCGAAAAACGGCAAAGTAATGGGTATGGTAAATCCTATAAAAGCAAAAATGACAAGGGTTTGCAAGCCTCTAATAATATTAAAAATACTGATAATAATAAAAATACTAAATCACATTCACCGGAATCAGGAAATTCCGGTGATTCTGAAAAACAGAAACCCAAAAAATCCAGCAAGAAAAAAGCACCGGAGGACATATCCTTACAAACCAAAATTGTTGATCTGTATTGGGAGATCGCCGAGCGGTACACTGGTAAAAAACCTGTATGGCAGAGACAAGGCGCAAAAAATTATCCGCTCATGTTCCGGGGGCTGGCCGATCTTAAGCAAACGATACAGGCTTACCGGGATGTTTTCACAAATGGATTTGAAGACAAGTGGCATTATAATAAAATGTCTCCATCCTGGGCTCTTGAAAACTTTAACGTATTATTGAATCTTAAAAATAAAAGAAAACCCCCAAGCCAGCAGATTGCTAAAAGCGGGGCTTTGTCCGAGAAATTGAAACAAAGAACAGAAAGGAAATACAATGCTGAACAAGAAAGAGGATGCGGAGAAAGCGATAAAGATGGCAAAGGATCAGATTCGGGAAACAATGGAGTATCTTCTAAAGAGCAAGCTCCATGTGAGTACGAGCCTGGATCGAATCTGTTTTGATGGATTTGATAAACCAATAATCAAACAGGTAAAAGGATATCTTAAAAACCTTGATGGATTTCTTTATATCTATGGAGCGGTCGGGACAGGAAAGACTCAGCTTATTGCCGATATGGTCAGGCATTTTATTGAGAACCGTGAACCTATTTTAATAAAGCAGCAGATCGGAATAACGGACGGAAAAGAAAAGTATGATGATAAATGGTCATTTAAAAAATGTACTTTTATTAAAGAAGCCGAGTTCTTCAACTTTTTAAAAACCTTATGGCAGCACGATTCCAGGGTGGAGAGCGATAAGATCGACATCCTCAAAAAGATCGATTTATTTTTTATAGATGATATGGGTGTGAAGGGAGAAGCCCCCTGGATTTATGAAAGGTATTACCAGATTATTGATGCCCGGTACTGCAATAAATTACCGACGGTAATTACTTCAAACCTTTCCCCGGAAAGCTTGAAAGAAGTCGAGCCCAGGGTGGCGAGTCGTGCTTGTTCCGGGGATATTATTGAGCTTCAAGGAGAGGACAGGAGAACAGCATGATTGTTTTTGATCTTGATGACACTCTGAGTAACACTACCCATCGGCAGCATATTTTAGAAACCGGTGATACGAAAAGTGAGAATACCTGGACACGGTTTTTTAAAGCTTGCAAAAAAGACAAGCCGATTCATTGGACAATAGATTTGTTTAACGTCTTACAGGATCGCAGCCGTCACTCAGTAGTTATTATTACTGGCCGGTCTTCGATTGTAGAAAAGGAGACCCGGCACTGGCTGGAAAAATATGACATCTTTCCTGATTGGATAGAGTTCAGGCCGGAAAAAGATCACCGGCATGACAGTGAGGTTAAGCCGGAAATGCTTAAAAAGGTTTCTAAGATGCTGGATGAGCGGGTCTGGTTTATTGTAGAAGACCGGAACAGCATGGTTAAGAAGTGGCGTGAGCTTGGGTATAACGTTCTTCAATGCAAGGAGTCGGAATACTGATGGGAAGCTATGCCCCGGAAATGGTTCAAGACCTGCGTGGCCAGATTAAAAAAATGGCGACTGATCACAAATGGGTGGAAGTCGCCTGGCAAAAAGATATCGGCATGGTAAGTTTTAAGAAGTTTCTGGAAAGTGGACAGTGCCGGATAAATGTTTATCTCAGTACCATGACTGTGGCCACGGCCCTGAATCATCCACGAAAAGGAAAGTGTCAAATGTATCGTAAAGGGGTGAGCCTGAAAATACTGAAAAAGATTTTTGAAAACCCCAGGGTTCACACAAAAAGATATGGAATGCCTGGATATCATAATAAGGAGACGGCCTAATGGATTTGAGCGAATACAAAAAACACAAATCCTGGAAATTTCTCAAAGACCTTTATATCACGAATGAGAATATCCAAGATTGGGAAAACTTTACCGGTATTAATAAAAAATATCGGACGGTGTTTGAGATTGAGGGGAATAAATTCAATCAGTGGATATTTAAAAATTTTGTGTGGTTTGTTGAATTTGTTCTTATTGAATTTCTTTCGGTTTCTGAAAACATGAGGATTGAAAGTAATTGCTGTCATGCGGAAATAGATAAAAACGGAAACCAGGTTTATTGTAAAAGCTGCGGATGTTTGTGTGTTGCGACGACCACAAGTGAAATTTTAGATGATCTTCCAACGATTAATGCTCAACTAAGAAATTCACCGGCGATCCTGTCCCGGCTCAACCAAATGCACTGTGAGATTGATGCATCGTATAGGCAGATAGCTGGTGTTATTTGGAAAGCTTGCCCGGATCATTATACCATCGACGATAAAAAGCATGAGCAGATGTTTTTTTGTTCATATATAAGGATGGTAAGGAAAAAAATTGAAAAGGCCATCGAGGATACGATTGAAAAAATAAATGTTTTAAAGAAAGCCCAGGACAAAGCCCTGGTTGATCATCAAGCACAGGGAAGCGCAGCAAATAGATCGCAGATAACCAAAGATGACAAAAGATAGAGGATTACCGAGTCGTGAGAAAAATCCAGAATATATTGAGTGGATTAAAACTCAGCCTTGCATTGTTTGTGGTGAGAAATCTGTTTGGGGAGTACAAGACCCGCATCACCCGAAAACAGTTGCAACGGGGGGAAGCGACAATCTTGCTTATCCGCTTTGCCGGTTTCATCACATTGAGGCTGGTAATCTTGGGAGGGAACGCTTCGAGAATCGTTATTCCTTCCAGGTTAAGAAATGGTATCAGTATTGTGATTACAAATTCAAAAATAGAAATGCGTGGTGGAACAATTAACCAAGGAGTGAGTCATGATTAAAGTTGGTTCAAACGCACCGTGTCCATGTGGTAGCGGGAAAAAATATAAAAGATGCTGTGAGAGCTTGGATTTTAATTTTGTTGTTTCTGAAAAAGGCGACATACTAAAAGAGGTCGAGATGAACGACCAGGTAAAAGAAGCATTAAAAATGCAGGAAGAAGCCTTTATTAAAAAATTTGGAAGAAAGCCAACGAGCGATGATCCGGTATTTTTTGATCCAGACGCAGATGAACCGGTGAGAATTAGTGCGGACAGAATAGTAAAAGATATGGTTACGGCAATGGAGAAGGCCGGTATATACGAAGGGATCATCTATGCGTATAAAAAAACCGGGATGTTTGTTACGGAGTCAAATGAAAAAAAATATTCAAAAAGTGATATGAAGGAGTGGAACGAAGCCATTAATGAATATGAAAGGAGCGTTTCATGTTAAACGAATGCCAGTTTATCGGCAGGTGCGGACAGGACATAGAGATTCGTTACACGACCGGTGGGAATGCGGTCGGTAATGTGAATATCGCCTGTTCCGAAAAGTACACGGACAAGCAGGGAAATAAACAGGAGAATACGGAATGGATTCGCCTGGTGTTTTGGGGTCGCTTGGCAGAGATTATGCAGCAGTATACCCGAAAGGGATCGCTGATATATGTCAGGGGGCGTATGCGATCCCGATCCTGGGAAGACCGGGACGGCCAGAAACGGTATACGACCGAGGTTCATGTGGTGAACATGCTCATGCTGGACACAAAAAGTTCGGGAAGCCAGCCCCCGCCCCCCCGTGATGACATGATGCCCCCTGGCAGCAAACCGGCGACCGGCCCGGACAACGTGGGTGAGCCATTGCCCGGACACGGAGAAGACGAGCCCTTGTCAGAGCCCGTACCGCCCCCTGCTTCCTGCCCGGCAGACGATGACGACCTTCCGTTTTAACCAGGGGGAATAATGGAGCTTGAATCAGTAAACATTGGCGATCCGGTATTCTGCGATACCTTTATAAAATCCAGTGGTGGCCGTCCTATCCCGATGGGAAAGGATAAGAAACAGTATGAGTTCTATAAAACAAAAAACCTTGGGGCTTTCAAAATTATAGGGCTCAAGAGTCACCGGCGCAAAGAGCTACCTCAGATCGTCGCTGTTTTAAAAAAGAATATCACGTCTCAGACAAAATGTGCAAGATACATTGATCTTGTTTGGGAAAAGCGTGGATAAGTATACGATCAGGAACATAAGTGGTGAGTTTAATGGTCTCCTCAATCAGTGGAAGGGAATGCCTCATTGCTTGCTTTGTGGGGATATTTTATGGTATGTTTATAGTAAAGAGGACGAATCTTTTGACCCTGATAAATACTGGATTGTACTTGGATACTATGACGTGAAAATTCAAAGGCTGGCTTATACCTATGTTCATAGAGAGTGTTTTCAAAAAAGGTGTGATGATGGACATACAAGTGAAGAAGTTCAGGGGGAGAGACCCTGAAAAAGATTGCTCTCACCGGATGGTAAAAACCCGGATAGCCGGTGGGCTGGACATGCCGAGAAAAGAACACTTGCCCGGATTCACCGGCAGGGTGAAAGGCAAGATTACCGACGGTAAATATAAAACCTTTGAACAAGTACATGACAAGGGAGTTACGAAATGGGTAGAGACCTCACAATAAATCCGACCGCCCTTAAGATTCGATACGCAAAGGGCAAAACATCCCAGGCCGAGAATGCCCGGTATTTTGGGGTGACAAAACAGGCAATCGCTTACTGGTTCAACAAGCTTGGACTTGCGAGCCGTCCTAAAATCAAGAGAAGTCTTAAACAAAACATGAGGATGGTATAATGACAAATAATATTTTCAGATGCCTCGTTATTCCTGGTGGTGGTATGAAAGGCCGGATCACGGTAGAGTTTTTGTATAATCTTGAGAAAAGAATACAGGAAGAATATGGATGTAGCCTGTACCAGTTTTTCGATATGATCTCAGCAACATCGACCGGCGGGATCATTGGCGGGTCTATGTACCTTGGTATTGCGATCCCCAGGATACGGGCACTGTATGATCTTGGTAAAAAAGTTTTTGTCCGCAGCTATCTTCCCTGGACTCCGAAGTATAAACGCAAACCAATTCTTGATCAGATTATCCATGAGGCCGTGAACGCCGGTTCTAATCCCAATAGGACTTTTGGGGAAATCAACAAGCACAAATATCTCATGATATCATCTGTGAATAAATGTTATCGGCCAGCCAGGAATGTTCATTTTAAAAGCTGGAAAGCAAAATGGAGTAATTTGAAAATCATTGAGGCGATCCAGTATACTTTTTCAGCAGCTTATTATTTTGGTGCATCAAACAGTGATCGGTATCGGGCAGTGTACGGAGATGGCGGGGAAGGAAATCAGAATTGTCCTTTGTCCGAGGCGATCAATTCCATTAACCGCCTGGGTTTTCGTTCCGGCCAGGTGCGTGTTCTTAAGGTCGGCGTGGGCGAATACGAGGAGACCATACCTTATAGGAAAGCGAAACGGTACGGCACGATCCGGGAAGCCATGCCGGTCGTGATGATGGCCCAGGAACAAGCACCCAAAAGCCAGGTGTATCGGGCAAGGGCCGAGGAGTGGGATGATAAGTATAAATTCTGCGACGTGGATATCAACCTACCCAATAAGAAGCTGACCGCCCTGGACGGCATTAAGTATATCCCGGAATATGCTTCCCTGGGACGGAAAATGACCGAAAAATGCCTGGATATGGCTATGGAAAGCATGGCGTAAACGCTTGACTTTTTATTTGACTTTTTTGTAGGAATTTTTTATATATAAGGCAAGGAAATACCAGGGGTTATAATGGGTCTTGGTAGTGGAAATATGTTTAGCAGAAGGGAGGCTGCGGAGAATGCTTATAGGAACAGCCTGGAAGCCATTGCCCTGTATTCTTATCAGCGAAAAGGGAAAAAGGACGTTGCTTATGCGGTGTGCAATTCCCAGGAAGACGTGGATGATATTTTAAATTCAAAGTTTGTGGATCAATCAACCGTGAAAGAGATCATGGGGTTATAGAAAAGGAGTGCCAGAATGATTGAATATATTCAGGGAGTATTCTTTATGATGAATTTCATTTTAACAGCGATCAATCTGATTCTGTTTATTTTGATCGTGAAGTTTTTTCTGGTGGTCATCAGGGAAAAAGGAAAAATCATGCAGACGGCCCTTGATGTGGAACAGACAAGGCGCAAGATCGGTGATATCGTTAAATCAACCGTGGAAAATTTTATGGAAGCTTTGGAACAGGGAGAAGAAACGGGTGACGGTATTGAGGAGACCGGCGGGGATGTCCAAAAAGAATAAACACAAAAAAGAGCCTGGCAAAAAAAGTTTACGCCGACCCATGTATGAGATTAGTTGCGTGGAGATTGGTCGTAAGCTTTTAAAAGATATTGTCTTTGCCTCTAATGAACAACTTGCTCTCAGGGAAGCTTATCGGCGGTGGCCGACCGGAGACAAGCCACCTTTCCGGGTAGATTGGAAAGCAAAGTTTGTTGGTATGGGTGAAGACCATTCGATTCAAGGAGTACCGAATGTCGGAGATGCCGGATCAGGAACCGAGCAGGGAGTGGAACGCACAAAGTCTAAGGGAGTTTCTGAAAAAACACAGACTGCTTGAGGCCGATGAGGAAGCGGAACAGGATGAGAGTAAAAGTGATGATAGCCCTAAGTCTTTTAGGGTCTTGCTTGATCTTAGTGTCATGTACCGTCCCGGCAATATGGTCAGAGCAGCGAGAGTATTTATTTGAAAAATGGTGCGCTGAACAAGACAGCGTAAAAAAGTATTGGGAATTAAAAAGAAAGGAGCAAGAAAATGGAAAGGGCGAAACTGGAACAGGGAAATGCCATCCTGAATCAAATCAAGGTGGCCGGTGATGAAAAAAACATCGTGAAAAAAATATTGAAAAGTCCTAATCTCCGTATGTCCATTGCGGATGATGATAATACGATTGTGTTGGACAGGGAGGCTCATAAGTTCCTGTTTGATTTAGTCGTGGATCGCTGCGAGGCATTTTTCGAGGCCAGGCACGTCAACCTTCAAAAGAAGTTTGATGAGCTATGAAAAAGACGGAGATCGGCCATAAGTGTTTAACGTGTCCTTTGCTCCAAAGAGACATTGAGGAGTCAGACCTTGAGGAAAATGAAAAGGTTTTGAATGTAGAACATTTTCCATCTTCGTGGGCGAGGTTCAGTCTGAAAGGGCTCAAGGAGCTTTTATCTAAACCGTTGAGAACATGAGCGACGGATTAATACCGGATACCGAAGAAAACAAAGCCCTGGCAATGAAATTTATGTTTGCCTGGATAATTTTTTGCATAGGGTGTTTACTTTTTTTCAAAGCCAAGGAGTGTGCTATGGAAAACAATACCATCGTAGTTGGTACGGTGGCCGAGTTAAAACGGGAGTGCTTGGGAAATCCCCCAGGGACTCCCGGTATTTGTTACGAGGTCTATACCCTGGATAACCGGCCCGGTTATTCCTTTATATTCGAGAACGGAAACTATGACGGCTTTTCCCCGGATGAAGTGGAGATGCTGCTTGATGTCAGATTCCGTTTCGAGATCGAATACAAGTTTGTGAACGTTGGCCGTCTGTCCCAGGATTTTCCAAACCTGTTTGCCCCCCTCCTCAAAACCTGGAAAATGAATAAAGGCAGCTTGGAGTCTCTGAAAACTTTTAACTGCTCTCTATCAGGATTCCGGGGGAGACGATGAACGGAACACCGGAACAGAACATTGAAGAAATTCTTGGGATGCTGGATAGCCTGGGTGAGACCGTTTCCGACAATACGAAACAGGCCCAGGCGAATCTTGTTGCCTTGAAACAAATGGCTGCGGGGATGGCCGAGCATAAAAAGCGGTTGGACAGCATGGATAAGCTTATTGATGCAATGGTAAACTGCGGGACGGCAAAAGACCTGGAAAAAGAAATTGAAAATCTTCGGGATAAAATTACGGGCGCATGTTCGGATATTGCCGATCTTATTGAGTGCATAAGAACAGATAATCAAACCGGGGAAGGCATTATGAACAGCCTTTATAATATTAAAGATTCATTGGAAAAAGAATGACTGAAAAAGAAATTGAAATCCTGAAAACCCTTAAGGGAATTAAATACAAGGTCGGTCATCTGCTGGCCTATTATCCCATGTCCAGGGATTACGATACTGAATCATTCGTGAATCTTTTCCGCAATGTATTTCCAAGAGAGACCGCTTCCCTGGAATCTATACGCCGGTGTCGCCAGTGGGTTCAGTCAACGACTCCGGGCAAGGGATTGAATTTCTGCCCCCGCACAAAAAAAGTTACCAGTTATAAAAAACCGGTGCGGGTCATGAACCTCAAGGAAAACAAAAACCTTTCGCAGTTGGAGTTAAAAATATAATGGGTGAATACGCCGATGACGCAATAGAGCGGGATTTCGATATGGAATTTTGCCGGGATGAAGATGAATCCCTGGACGACCTGGACGACCATGATCGCCTGGAAGTTATGGGAAACCGTCGCCGGAATCGCACAAGCCATGTCCCGGAATATTCATATCTGGAATTTGAATGTGTATTGAAACAATCTGATAAAGCCTGGTTAATCAGATTTCCAAACAATGCCGGGCAAGCCTGGTTCCCGAAATCTCAGTGCAAGGTCGATATGCGGGAGCGCATCTTGAGCATCCCTGATTGGCTGCGAAATGAAAAGGTTAAGGAGTTCGCTATTAAAAAAATCAAGGAGTATTAAGAAAGGAGAGTGCCATGTCAGAGGTTATGAGGTATAAAGGGTACGATATTAAGTACCGTGAAAACAGGGATATATTTTATGCAGAGGATGATGACGGAAACGATGTTTTGGAAAAGCCGACCATCCCCCTGCTTAAGAAAGCCATTGATGCACACAGAAAGAAAAAGTTTGAGCGGGTCGGAGCTTTCCAGGTCAATGGTGAGTTCCTGAGAAAGTGTACCGTTACATCCATATCGCCCGATGGTGATATTTGGATTTCGTACAAAGAGGACGGCACGAATCACCGGGAAAAAGTGTGGAGAAAACACGATCTCTATGTTGACAATACCCACAACCGGTTATTCGTGACCAGGTACAATGACATCCAAAAAAAGATTAACAAGCTGGCCAAAGAGCAAAGTGCAATTCTCAATAAGATGGAAAACTATAAACCGGCAGGTAAGAAATGACCACAGAAAAAATCGAGGTCGGCCAGGAATATATGTTTTCTGAGGATGGAATGTTTTGCATGGTGGAAATCCTGGAAGACAAATCAAATGACAAGTACCACGAATTTAATGTGGAGGTCAAGCGCATTATTGAATCCGGCATGTTCAAAGACCCGGACATCGGAGACCGGCACACTATTACCAAGGCCAAGGAAATGGGTGGCGGGTGTTCCGGGTTATGGTTTCTGCGAGAGCCCCCGCCATCCGGGAGACCGATAATATGAATGGCAGGGTGGAATCCATCGAGACTGACCCCATAACCGGCATTGTCCCAAGTGATACCGGCCTTGGGCGTGGGGAACGCCTTTGCATTCTGCCCTGTCTTATTAAAAAATGAGAAATATTGTTTATAGCAACGTGAACCAAGTAATCGTCCTTAAGAAAGGATGCGACCATTGCGGACGAGGCTACAGAAGAATCCATATCAAATCTTTCGTAAAAGATTTATGTGTGGTTAATGGAGTTGTTTTCAAAATATGGAGCGACCGGAAACGGTGCTGCTGGAAATGCAAGGCCAAACCACAGGAGGGCGAGACCTGGGGCATGAGCTTGAATCGCAAAGAAGCCAATAGATTGTTTTGTCCAAGATGTAGTGATTGGCTGGAAGGTAAAATAAAATGACATTGGATAAATTAAAGGATATGAATGGAAAACCGATCTGGATTATTTCTGAACATGATGATCTTTATCACCCATTACTTGTACTCCGAGATCATCAAATGCAGAGTATTGTAGATCAGCATAAAAAACTAAAGGATAGTTAATGAATATTGAACAGTTTAAAAATTTAGTGGACGGCGCAATCAACGATTTCACGGACGGCGTGACCGATCCCAAAGAGTTCCGTGATGCGATCCTGGATATTTTGCTCAAGGTCGCTTATCCGGGAGGGGAAAACAAAAAAGAAACCATCTGTTATTGTGATGACTGTAAACGCCCATTATCCAAAGACGATGTTTTGGATATGCTTGAGCTTCCCCGGATTTGCCCGGAGTGTATGAAAAAATGAAACAGGGATTATTCGCCATGATTATCCTGGTACTCTATGCCATCCTGATAATCGGAATCGACCGGTACTTTTCCTGGAAATGGAAAGGTAAAAAAAGGAGGTAATGCCATGTCGCTTATAAAAATTAAACAGTTGTTATCCCAAAAACACAAACTGGAAAAGCAAATCGCACAGGAGATCAAAAAAACTTATCCCGAAGGAAGCCGGGTCACGATTGAAAGAGGCCGGGGAATGATTCATGCAGAGGTCAGGGAGCATTCTTCATGGAACAGGGTAAAGATTCTGAATCTGAATACGGATAAGGAATACTGGATTGAAACCTACTGGCTGTATAGATTTCCGTAGGTTTGCATAGGTAGCACTATTCCATTTAACGGAAAGGTAAAAATGCATCTCAGGGACATAATCAATTCTGTGAAGTGCATTGTCAGGCTGGTAAAAAACTACTATTCCAGAAAACGGAAAGGTAAAAACTCAGGACATTTGAAATGAAAACTGCGGACAAAAAGACCCAAACTGCGGACATTGATTACCCGGGGGATATCCTGAAAGCCCTGCGGGTCGGCCACAGAATCATGATGGCCAATGATGCCCTGAGTGGCCGGGATATTAATTCATTCATGGCAATCTACTGTTCCAGAAAACGGAAAGGTGCTGGAAATGAAAAGAATTGAGGAAATGAAGGATTCGACAATCAGGAAATTCCGCATAAAATTCAGACTCCGATTAAGTGATAGCGAGGTCGAGCGTGTTTTTGAGGCCAGAACGAGGAAAGGTGCGCTGATAAAATTCAAGCGTGATTTCAAAGGATGCCAGATGATAAGCTGCGTCCCGGAATCGCACAGATAAGGACACAGATGAGTCCCAGGAAGCCAAACAAAGCCCGTAGAAAGCCCCGGGAGCAAAAAGAGCCCTATGACCCGGCCAAGCCCGTAAACCCCGGCCAGAAGGGGATGCACGACTCCAAGAGCCTGGTTAAAGATACCATGTCCAAACTAAAACCCCCCTTCCCTTTACTCGAAGAATCAAAAACCTGGGATAGACAAAAAGCCAGGGAATTTGTCAAGACCTTCCAAAGAACCGATGATTGCCCCTATGATGAAGGTGTCCCGGAAGACCCAGGGAACAAATTGAATTGTGCCGGGGGCATGACAATGAACGTAGAATTGAGACAATGCTCAAACTATGAAAAATGCCTCATCTATAACTCCCTTACAGGAAAAGAAGTTACAGAAAATGGAGGGATGGAATCGGGAAAAGATAACATTTCCACTGAACGGAAAAGTGATGGGTATAGTAAGGAAAATTTAGCAAAAACGATGAATAATGCGAACAAGAGGAGTTACGTTTGTGGTGCAAAACTTCGGGGAAAGGATGGGGTTTGTCGCCAGCCAGTGTCCGGTCCCGGTGAGCGGTGCAGGGCTCATGGCGGTGGTGGTCACATCAGGAATTATACCCACGGTCTTTACAGCCGGTATGCTTCCGGGAACATCAAAGATTATCTTGAACGAATCGGAGCGGACAGTATTCAATCAATGGATGAGGAGCTTGCACTTTTAAAAGCACTGATTACCAGCAATCTGAAATTCATTGAATCCGATGAGGCCGATGAGGATGAGCTTGAACGGCAGAAAAAAATTATTGATGCGATCAAGACAATGGCATTTACTCAAGATAAAAAATATCAAATCCTTGAACGCACCAGGGGCATGGTCACGATTGAGATCGCAAATATGTGGATCAAAACTATTATGAAGATTGCATTTACCTACATACAGAAATCCAGGCGTGAAGAATTTGTTGGTGAGGTTAAGGATCGTTTGAACATTGGTTAAAATAAAAAATAGACGGGGCATCCATAAATCCTGTGGGGGAAACGGAGGATCAAATGGATGAAGAAAACAAAAACTCAATTAAGCACGAAAATGTGAGGAGGGCAATCGAAGTCTCAAGTTATGCAATAAAGAATTTGAGACTTATGGAAAGAGATTTGGTTGAAGAAAAGACACTTTCCTCTCTGGAAGACTTGCTTTTAAAATCAACCAAGAAGCTTACTGAATTAATTAATAACTGAAAAATCCCATAGGGTTATTGCCCCATCTATTTTTATTAAAACAATATTTAAATAAATATTGGATAAAGGAGAAGCGCATGTCCGATTTTAAAATCAGTCCAGAACAGGAAAAGTGGAAGGAATTGTATAGCTATATAGCCGAAAGAAATAATCATGATTGCATCAAGGACGGCGAAACAATCAGGATGCCTCTTAAGTGTGAACATTATAAAGGAAACTGGACAGAATAAAAAAAAGGAAATTTATTATGCCAAAGCCAAACAGAAAATACAATCCAGTATTCAAGGAAAGGCAGAACAGTAAATATCCGCATGGCCGTCCGAATCCTGAAAAGATTTGGATAGAGGAATGGGAACAGGATAATTACCCGCACCAAGGGAGAAATCACGGCTTTGGTATTTTACAGGACTTAATGATTACCCACAAGGATTATAAATATGACGGCGTGAATCGTGATGACTTTCTTTTGGGTAGCCGTTATTCAATAACGCCGGATCGTAAGATGATATATGAGATAACAGACCGTGAGCAAAATATCGCTGCGACCTTGATCCAGTGGTTAGGAACGAATTGCGGTCACGAATTTGTATGCCGGTGCTTGAAGCGGTGCGGGTATAACGTGATCCCCATTGTTAAATGGTAGGAACTATGCCAAACACAAAAGAAGAAATTCTTGGAGACATCCAGGTATGGCAAGCGGAGCTTGCTATTATCCGTGAAGACATAGTGTATCAGAATTTGATCAGGTCTGGTACTGAGCGGTTAAGGGACGTGGAAAAAAAGATGGCAAAGGTACTGGCAGACAATACCAAGAAGCGTGATGCATTTTGGTTTCGGATAATAATGGAAAGAAAGGATCGTGATGAATTTCCAGAGTGTCCAAAAACGGTATCATCGGAAATTCTTGAACCGCACAGAAAACAGATAGAGCGGAATCATGGACAAACCTTGGAGCGTCTTAACGAGCGTGGCGGGATGAACCCAATGGAAATACATTGCGCTGCGGAATATGGAGAGCTTAGAAATTTCAGCAAGACCAACATGCATGATGCAGTTAAGTTTTTAATTAAATTAAATAATAAATAAGTCATTTAAAAATAGGAGCGAATAATGGAAAAGAAAAAACGCAATGAGCTTTTGGGAAAAAACCAGAAGCTTAAAAACCAGCATGGCCGGTTTCCAATGGTCGAGGATGAAAAGACCGGGCGCAAGATAAAGCAGTACCGGTATAATGAATTGAAGATGGATGTCTTCAAAGTTCCTGTGTCTGATACCCAGGTAACGACCGATGACGTGTATATCCCGACCGGGAATAAAAACAGCCGTGGGGAATATGAATACAAATATTTCGAGACCAAAGAGCGCAAACAGCCGGAGGAGAAAAAAGATGAGTAATGAATTTACCCAGGCCGAGCTTGATGCAATGCTGGAAGGTAATACCGTAGATGAATTGCGGAAAAATTTTGTGGCCAAAGGCCATGCTATAAGCGCATACGATGTCCGCAGCAAATATGTTGAGTACCTGGAAAAGCATTGCATCGGTCTCCGGGCAGCGACCTTAAAGCACTTGTTCAAGACTATTCAAAATGCATCCAAGATGGCCGAGGAGCTTGAGGTTCAGCTATAATGGGACGTGGAACAGAAGCCCTTCATTTTCTCAATTCAGATATTACCATAGCTGAATCCAAATCAATGTATAATCATTTCAG
>Ga0180437_10000424_pt1 | contig 83086 bp, 62 predicted proteins | sample SS_ome_4_FD_132410 | JGI IMG/M metagenome (GOLD analysis project Ga0180437, IMG submission 132410) | Hypersaline lake sediment archaeal communities from the Salton Sea, California, USA - SS_3_D_1 metaG | ecosystem: Environmental > Aquatic > Non-marine Saline and Alkaline > Hypersaline >...
ACGGCGATAGGCGAACAAGCCCAGGCCGACGAGGCCAAAGAGGGCCATGGCGACGGTGGCCGGTTCCGGAACGACCGTGCCACCGACGACGACCAGGTCGAACGGCACCAACGGGGCACCTAGACCAGTACTGACCGTGTTGTCGGTCAAGAAGGCAGTCAAGGCGGCCAGATCCATACCGAGCGGGAAGACAAAGCCGATGCTGGCCGGCAGACCGGGCGTGCTCAGCGCGGCTTCCGCCAATTCGGTCGTCAGGCTGGTTGTGACGCCACCGAGAATCGGCGTGTGGCCACCGGGCAGGAATCCACCGGCACTCTTGAGCGAGTAACCGATCAGGCCCGCGGCGCCATCGAGATCGAAGACAACTTCACCCGTGGTAGCATCGTAAATCAGATCCGGAATGGCCGGATCGCCCGCCTCGGCGGGGCCACCGAGCCCGAGGCCGGCTTCATCTGGCGGAGGTCCGGTGAAGGCACCGAACATCGTCAGAATGTCGGAGACATCGACGTCGGTATCGTGCGCGGGATACGCATCGGCCGAGGCGGCTGCGGGACCATGCACATCACCTTCGGCACGGGTCTTTCCGAACGAACCGGGGCCGGTGAAGTTGGTGAAGGCGGTCAGGATGTCGGACCCAATGTCGACATAGCCGTCGCAGTTGGCATCGCCAATGATGGCGGCGGCACACGGATTCGCCACGCTCAACGCGGGGCCGGTGACGTTGCCCTTAATGCCCTGGATATCCCAAGTGATGGAACCGGGCTCGTTCGGATGTACCACGCGAAAGGTGTAGCCCAATCCTCCGATGCCGAAAGCATTCGGTGCCGTTGCGTTTGCATTGTAAAAGTGGATGCCGTCGTTACCTGTGATCCCGGGATCCAGGTCAACCAACGCACCGCTGGAACCCCCGTAGAAAATGCTGGCATGGTAGTCGAACGGTGTATGCCACTCGTTGTAATACTCAAAGGCTTCGTTGACGCAGCCCACGCAGGCGCCCTCTGAAGGCAAATGCCAGAGGTTAAATGTCCCTCCGCCACCCGGGGCTCCTTCATCATTGTACGAAGGCAAAATACTTTTCTCCCAATGGCCGGCCCACAAGGTCCAACCGCCGGCAGAATGGCTGCCCCATCGCTGGTAAAGACGGTTCCCACTGCCGATATCATGCAGGTTCACCGTGTTGTCGGCTTCAAATCCGGTCAATGTAATATTGCGTTCCCAGGTTCCAACAGCGTGCCAGACATCGTAGACATATTCCCACATGCCGGGATGATCATCGGTCGGTCCCAATTGTTGCGGCGGAGCGGCCAGCGCGATGTAGGCCATCGAGGGATCGTTGGGGTCGTAAGAGACGGCGTCGGCGCGACGTGTCTGAACTGCAATGAGTGTGGCAGCCACAGAGAGTAGCGCGAACACCTTCAGCGATCGCTGGGTCGAAGTCATTTCAATCATCTCCGGTTAGAAATCATGAATCGCTACGGTGTGAATTAGTTGTACTCGTGCGATGGAGATCGGGGTTGTCGAACTCTGGCTGAACTTCTTGCCCAGCTCTTCTACTCGACAACATGCTTATACCTTCTAGGAACGTAACTATTAGAACATATAGCCGTGGGCAAAGTCACGCTTAGATAGGCGGATTTTGACAAGAATTGACAAAAAACGTGTTAGTGGGAACCCGTGTTGGCGTCGCCCAGTTTGCCACGGCGAGCGGCCATCAGCCCCAGTCCGAACAGGCCAAAGGCCGACAAAAGCAGGGTCATCGGTTCGGGAACGGCTGCGCTGATGCCGACCAAGTCGAAGGGGACGAGAGGGGCTCCCAGGCCCGTGCTGACGGTGTTCTCGCTTAGCAGGGCGGCCAGAGCGGCGTTGTCGAGGCCCGTGGGAAATACGAAGCCGATGCTCATGGGGCCTGCGGGGGAGCTCAGAGCCGCCTCGGCCAATTCAGTCGACAGGCTGGTCGAGACGCCGCCGAGAATCGGGGTGTGATTGCCACCCAGAAACGAACCGGCACTCTTGAGTGAGTAACCGATGATGCTCGCTCCATCGGGGTCGAGGATGACCTCGCCGGTGGCCGGATTGTAGATCAAATCCGGAACGGCCGGATCGCCCGCCTCCGCCGGAACACCAAGTCCCGCTTCATCGGGGGCCGGGCCGGTAAAGGCGCCGAACATGGTGAGGATGTCCGTCACATCGACGTCGGTGTCGTGGGGATCATTTGTGGCCGTGGCGGCCGGCGGACCGTGGACGTCTCCTTCGGCGCGTGTCTTTCCGAAGGAACCGGGACCGGTAAAGTTGCTAAACGCGACCAAAATGTCGTTGGCAATGTCGACGTAGCCGTCGCAGTTGGCGTCGCCCAGGATGCAGGTCGGACCGGCTGGCACGAGACTGGTCATGCGAAAACCGATGTCGCCGCTCTCTCGCGTTAGGCTGCGGATGCGACGGAAGTCGGCATGTAAATTGTCCGGGCCATACGCGTATTCTCCATTCCGCACAATGGCGAAGGAACCGAAGCCCAGGCCCTCGGTCCACTCGCCTAGGTTGCCGTTCATGTCGAAGGCGCCGTAGGGGCTACTGGTATTCTCGTGCTCTCCCGCTTCGGTGCGGTAGTAGGGGGCGCCGATGCCATCCACTCCAGCGTCGCCATCCCAGGTGGCGACATTGCCTGGATCGGGATCGGTGATCGATCCTGCGTCGGCGATATAGCCGGGCAGGGTGTCACTACTGGTGGCATAATCGAAGTAGTTGCCGGTGTCACCGTCGTTCTTGTGAAAGGCCGCCTTATACCACTCATCTTCCGAGGGCATGAAGTAGAGCCCCCCTTCGGCCAGTGTTCGGCGGGCGGCGACGGCCGCTTTTAAGTCGGTGCTACTGGTGGCACCAAATAACGGATACGAACCGTCTTCCGTCGTTGTGGCGTCCTGCGCCCCGCTGGGCATGCCGTTGGTCAGCCAGTTGGCAAACCGGGTGACATCGCCCCAGCTGACGTAGTTCACAGGGCGGTCTTCCCAGTCGGACGCTACCGAGTAGGAGTAACTGCCGGCGGAGCCGGTTCGCTGAATGTTGGCGCCACCGAAGGGCAGGTCGTCCGGGTGACTGTCGTCGTGAACCGGATCGGCCATGCGAGGATTGTAGAGCGAGTATGTGTCATCGGTCGCCACGGCGTTGAGAAACTCGGTGTATTGCCCGGCGGTGACTTCAAACTTGCCAATGCGGAAGTCATAGTCGACCGCTCCCTTACCCCCGTCATACGGCCCATCGAGATTGCCGAGATTCCCCACATCCATAAACGGCATGTCCATCGCCGTAGTGAAGTCGACGACCACGTCGCCTGACAGATCGGCTCGGATGCCGGCCTGAGCGGCGGTTCCGCCGGATAGGAGAAGCGCGGCGACAACTGTCGTCAGCAAGTGGGTGATCTTTTTCTTGGTCATCCGAGAATTCCTGTTGGTATGTTTTCTGATTGTGAGTTGCAGGCCCGTAATGCGATCACCTTAAGGAACCGCCCGGAAACTCGGCTCGAGTCTCTGTGTCGTGAACCTTACGTCACGAGCAAGCCAGCCCCAACGAGAGGGCTCTTCGCAAGAGTCTGAAGAGCGCCGCCGCGATGTGAGAGTCAAGATAATCGGATTAAGGCGACTTGGCAACGGTTTGTGTTGTTTTGTTGGTCTGGAAAATGCCCATCGATGACCAACTTGGTCGTCTGCGTTGCGACATTTTCATCTGCCGCCCCACAACTTCTGTCAGGCGTTCATGTTATAACGGAGTGTAGGGCACCCACTTCGCAAGAAAACGCTTCCTTTACTGAGCCAGTCGAGAACGGTCGATGCGCGATCCGCAGCTTAAACTCCCCGTGACTTGGTTGCTGATGCCCGGCCTCGTGTTGGCACTTCTGGCAGTCGGCGTCGCCACCGGCATCGCAGACGTCGACGGGGGCATCGCCGACCGCGACGGGGAAAGGGTGGTGCAGGAGCCGGCGGGCGAACGGGCCGCCGCCGACGCCTCGGGAGTTGCTCAACAGCCGGAAGCGGAGGCCGGTGAAACGGAGGGCAAGACCGAAGGAGACGAGCAGGCGGAAGCAGGGGATCAAAAGGCGACGGAAGATGTTCCTCCCTCGACGGCTGAAACCTACGACATGGAGCCGACGAAGACGGAAGCCGAGTTTCCACTCAGTCCGGCCGATAACTCCAGCCCACGCGACACGATCTCCAGTTTCATTCGCGCCTGCAATCGTGTCTACGATTTCATTCAGGAGATGGGCCCCGGACGAGAGCCGGAAGAAAAGCAGCAGGTGTTGGCGGACGTCGATCGGATCATGCGTTGCATGGACCTTAGCGAAACGGCGGAGTATCTTCGCGATTCGGTGGGCCGGGAATCGGCCGTCTGTCTCAAGGAAGTGCTCGACCGCGTGGACTTGCCTCCGGAGTGGGAGATTCCAGGCGACGATGATGTCCAAGAATCGACGAAGTCAGGTGGTGAGCCTCTCATGCACTGGCGCGTCCCGCAGACCGACATCGTGCTGACTCGGATTACCGAGGGGCCCCGCAAGGGCGAGTATCTCTTCAGCGCCGATACGATCAAGCGGGCTAGCCGCTTCTATCAGCGCGCGGCGCACCTTCCTTATCGAGAAGACGATCCGCCTGTCTCAAAGGGGTTTTACAACTGGTTTCTGTCGGAGCCCGGTTCGGCATGGCTGTCGAGAACGGTTCATGCCCTTCCCGATTGGATGCGAAATCGGGTGGGCGGACAAGCGATCTGGCAGTGGGTCGGATTGGTCATCGTGACTTTGCTTGGAATCACGGTCATGTTGACCGCGTATCGGCTCGGGCGTTGGAAGACCGGTGGCATGCGTGGCTCGGGCGTGGTGCGCTATTGCATCACACTGCTGTTTCCCGTCGCGGCGGTGGCGGTGCCGATTTACGTGGAGAAGTTCGTCGCCGAGCGGTTGGTGATTTCTGGAGCCGCCTTGGCGGTGGTGAAGTTTGCCACGGGCATCGGCTTCTTGATCGCCATTGTGGTGGTGATTATGAGCGCCGGTAACCGAATCTCCGAGGTGATTATCTCTTCCCCCAAGATTCATCCTCAGGGCCTTGATGCGCAGTTGGTACGAATCGTCTCACGGGTTGTTTGCCTGGTGACCGGAGTGATCGTCTTCCTGGAAGGAGGGAAGTACCTCGGCATTCCACTTTCAACCCTGTTGGCCGGTGCGGGCGTTGGTGGTATTGCCGTCGCACTGAGCGCTCAGGATGCGCTGAAGAATGTGTTCGGGAGCATCATGATCATCCTCGACAAGCCTTACCGGATTGGTGAGCGAATTGCGGTCAAAGATTACGATGGGGTGGTCGAGGAGATCGGGCTTCGCTCGACGAAGATTCGCCTACTCACCGGTCACCTCGCTTCGATTCCCAATGAAGAGATGGCTCGCAGCGACATTGAGAACATTGGGCGTCGTCCCCACATTCGACGCGTCGCGGATATCAAGATCCCGCTCGATACGTCTCCCGAGAAGGCCCAACAGGCGGTCCATATCGTGAGCAACATTATCGAGGACCACGAAGGGAAGGATGAGAATTTTCCGCCCCGGGTATTCCTTAGCGATTTTGATCGAGACGCGCTCAATATTCGCCTGATCTACTGGTATCATCCCGCCGACTATTGGGACTTCATGCGGGCCAGCGAAGAGATCAATCTGCAAATCATGAATGAATTAACGGCCGCGGGAATTTCGTTCGCCCTGCCAGCCAGCACCATTCAGATCACGCAAGAAGACGACCCCCCGGGCGAAGAGCAGTCTTAGTCCCGCCCGGAGCTTGTGTTCGCCCGGAGCTTGTGTTCGCCCGGAGCCTGTGTTTGCCCGGAGCCTGTGTTTGCCCGGAGCCTGTGTTTGCCCGGAGCCTGTGTTTGAGAGTTCGCTGCCTAGCGAATGCCAACAGCGTTCTGGCGACGTCGCCAGGCGCAGATGCCAAGACCGGCCAGTGCAGCGCCGGCCATTGCATAGGTCGAAGGCTCGGGCACGACCGCTTCGTTGCTGACGACGACCAGATCGAAGTCCACGATCGGACTTCCCAGGGTCCGGCTAACCGATCGGTTCGTGAGGAACAGATCCAAATCTGTCAGATCCATTCCGGTGGGAAAAATCGCGCCGATACTAGCGGATCCGGTGAAGGGGCTCAGGGTGGCCTCTTCCGTGATCGAGGTCAAACTCGTACCGACGCCACCTAGAATCGCGGTGTGATTAGCCGGCAGAAAGCTGTCGGTGGCATTCTCCAATACGTAGCCGATGATGTCGGTGCTCTCCGAGTCGAGCACAACTTCGCCCGTGTCGGCAAAGTAGACTAGATCGGGAACGTTGGGGTCGCCAGCTTCGGCAGGAGACAACATGAACATCGCATTGCTCGTGTCGGCGCCCAGGAATCCGAACCCAAGCAGGAGGAGGCCAGCGAAGATCATTTGGCGGCGAATCATAGTAGGTGGCTTTCGGTAAAGAGAGCTGAGGTCGTATTCAATGTGACCGACAAAAAAATCGACCGGGCGGCGCGAATACCCTTGGCATTCGCACCATCCCGGAAGATTTGGGTTGGCAATTAGCAGCGGGCCTGCTTACGTCGACGCCAGCTGAAGAGACCCATGGCGACGAGTCCCATGCCGGCCATCACGTAGGTCGAGGGTTCGGGAACCACGCCCCCCGGCAGGCCATCCACGACGAGGTCGAACGGTACCAGCGGGGCACCGAGTCCGGTGCTAACCGTGTTGTCGGTCAAGAAGCCGGTCAAGGTAGCCAGATTCATACCGACGGGGAAGACAATGCCGATGCTCGCCGGAAGGGCGGGCGTGCTCAGGGCGGCTTCCGCCAATTCGGTGGTCAGGCTGGTCGAGACACCACCGAGGATCGGCGTGTGGCCACCGGGAAGAAATCCACCGGCACTCTTGAGCGAGTAACCGATCAGGCCGGGGGCACTGTCGAGATCGAAGGTGACTTCGCCTGTCCCGTAGTCGTAGATCAGATCCGGAATCGACGGGTCGCCGGCTTCGGCGGGACCGACAAGTCCGGCCTGACTGGTCTGCGAGCTAAGGGCGACGGCCAGGGCGGCCAAGGCAAGGGTCGTAAAACGTAACATCAATCGAACCTCCTAGAAGTAAATCACAAGGTTAGTAGTTAAAGGGTAAACCGTTGTGCTGACGCACAAGACTGTCTTGGCTTGTGGCGGGTCAATCGCGGTTCACCACGAAATCTTCTTGCTGCGTCGGTGCTGGACGCTCGTTTTCGGACGACCATGGCGACGCTCCGCCGCACGAGCCCGATAGACCTTGCCCAAAGACTGTCGAAACTTCTCTTGCTTCGGTTGGGCGAGATCGTATTCGCTGTCCGCATCGACGTGGTGGTCGTATTCGAGGGCTTCGAGGATCATCGCGTTCATCGCAGATCTCCTTGAGGTGGTGTGTTAATGGGGAGTGCTAGTGGGTCGTGGTACTCGCGGTAACGGGTCGGTCCTGTAACCACGACACATCGATCGGTTTGCCAACGTAGGCGGTAAAGTGTTCGGTATAAGCGGCCAATTCCTCGTCGCGGTCGTAATGATCGGCAACGACGATCACCGGGCGTCCACGAAGTTGACGACGGATCGTTCGATGCAGTTCAAATCCACTGATGTCAGGCAAGCTGGCGTTGATCAGCCAAACGTCGCCGGCCGAACTCATGGCGTGTCGCACGGCCGCGGCCCCCGAGCGCAGGAAATGGAAATTCCATTGCTGGGCCTCCTCGGCGGCGAGGAGGGACGTGTAATCGGCTGGCGTGGGATCGACGATCACGATGTTTCTAGTTGTTCGATTTCTTGATTTGCTCAATGTCATCGCTAGGAGGACTTTCGTGCCCGCTGGACGACGCCCCGCAACGTTGCCGAACTCACTGTGAGTCGGCTGTCTGACGATGCGGAACGCTGCGGCGACCAATTCGCCTTGGCGTTCGGAAGAGCCTTATTGCATGTGGCGTGCCAAACGCGCCGGCGAAATCTCTGCCAGGGATCGCAACCCTAGCCACAGAAGGCGGTTAGGGATTGGCAAGAGGGTTGAGAAAGAGGCCCTATTCGAGAGATCGGCGTCGATTGTCCGTTTTCGGACAGTCGGCCTCATGGTCAGCTGTCCGAATACGGACAGTTGGGCGTTACCCCTCGTCCGGAACCGGACAGCGAGAAAACAGAAGGCGAGCCTTCAGGCCGGGGGGGCCGGGTGGACGCCTGGATGTCGGGTCCCTTGGTGAGATGGCGCGGGAGAGGCCGCTAGCGGGGCGGGTCAAGCGTGACTTCGAGGGTGACCTCTTTATCGCCACGCAGGACGACCACCTTCACGGTGTCGCCCGATTTGTACTTCCGCAGGGCGCTGTCGAAGTCTTCCAGATTCGCGATGCGACTCTCGCCAAATCGCACAATGGCGTCGCCCGCCTGGAGTCCCCCTCGTGCCGCCGGGCTGCCGGGCGAGGCGCCGCTAATCGCGTAGCCTTTGGTGGCTCCGGAGAAGTCCGGAATGCTGCCGAAGTAGGGCCGGCTGCCGCCTCGGAACTGGGTTGGCTGTTTGGTGGCCAGATACTCCGGAACTTGGGGGGTGGAGTCGAGGGCCAGCGCCATATCCCCGACCATCATGGCGATGCGAGCCATGCCTTCGACATTGATCTTGTCAAAGTCATCCGTCGGTCGGTGGTAGTCCTTGTGAGCTCCGGTGAAGAAGTGGAGCGCGGGAATCTTGCGGGCATAAAACGAAGCGTGATCGCTGGGTCCAAAGCCGCTGGGGCGTTTGGTTAGCTTGAACTGATAGGGGACGTTTACGCGGTCGACCAATTGGTCGAACTCCTTGGCCGTGCCGGTGCCGTGCACGATGAGTTTCTCGTCTTCCAGCCGCCCGACCATGTCGAGGTTGAGCATGGCGATCGTCTTATCGAGGGGATAGAGCGGATCGTCGATGTAGTGAGCGCTGCCGAGCAAGCCACGTTCCTCGCCGGTGAAGGCAATAAATACGAACCGCCGCGCGGGTTTTTTGCCCGTCAGCTTCTCCTGGTCGACGAGCCGGCGGGCGATTTCCAGGAGCGCCGCCACGCCGCTGCCGTTGTCATCGGCGCCGTTATGAATCTGTTTGTCCTCCGAGTCGAAGGCTCCCGACTCTCCCCGGCCGAGGTGATCGTAGTGAGCGCCGACCACGATCGTCTCTTCGGCGAGCGGGCCTTCGCCTTCCAAGACTCCCACGACGTTGCTGATCTCCACCGATTTGCGCTCGATGGTAACGCGACCTCGAATCGTCCAGCCGTCGAGCGGCTGGCTATGCGGCTTGAGATTCTCGTCCAGCTCCTTTTCGACGGTCTTGAGGTCCTTGCCCAGCGCGCTTTGCAGAATTTCGTCGACGATTCCACGACGCAGATGGAAGACGGGCGTTCCCTCTCGATTGCCCCCTTCTCCGGCGCGATGAAACTCGATGACCGGGTCGCGTTGTTCTTCAATGCGGCTGGCAAACCTCTCAATGAGTGCTGCCTGGCTGCGGATCTTTTTGACGTGCGCGGCCAGTTGCTCTTCGCTGGCGTTCTCGATGGCTTTGAACTCCTCGTTCATCTCCGCGAGTCGATCGACCGCCACTTGCCAGCGGTCTTGGTGAATTTGGACCTGGCGATCGATTTCCGCACTCGTGGTGCAGAACAGCACGGCGGCGGCGCCATGTTCAAAGGCGTTGGAGATCTTGCTGCGAAAGAGCGCGTGGCGCGAAGGGCCCTGGCCGAAGGGGCTATGCGGATCGCGCCAACGCGGCTGATGACGCAAGACGATCACCGCTTTGCCTTCCACATCGACTCCGGCGTAGTCATCCCAATGCAGCTCCGGCGCGGTAATGCCGTAACCGACGAACACCAGTGGCAGTTTGTCGAAATGGGCTGATCCGCCGGCCGCCAGAGGACGGAAGTCCTTGCCAAACTGCATGGCGATTTCGGTCGGCTCGCCGGCATCCTGCGGGCTGGCACCCTCAGCGGCCGGACCGATCGCCAGTAGATAGTTCTCCGACTCGGGTCCCAGCTTGGCACTGGTGGTGACTTTGAATTTCTGCAGCGGGCCGCCATCGTATAAATCGGTCTTCAGCCCGATGGCTTGGAATTGATCGGCCAGGTAGTCGGCCGCGACGGCCAGCCCGGCGGTGTCGATGCCACGCCCTTCCAACTCGTCGGAGGCGAGATACTGGACCACTTCGCCCATCCTCCGCTCGATCGTGGCGCGCTCCTCCGCCGCGACCGTCGTAATCGGCGCCAGAATCGCGGGCGATATCAGCAGCAGCCAGGCGAGCCATGAACGACCAAGGCGGCCAGCACCCCAGGCGCAATCGAGCGAGATCTGGGGGGTAGGTGCGTTGAGGGGGCGACTGAGACGAGGCGGTTTGGAGAAGAACACGCGAGCGGCACCTGGGGGGTTGGGGGCGTAGGCGGGGAGAAGCAAGCCGTGGATTACGAAATTCTCCGCCGCACGCGTCCAATCGTCAAGCCGCACGGCGTCGTCCAGCAGGAAAGGTTCGGTGCTCCCGACCGGTCACATTCCCTGAGTTGTCAGATTTTGGCCAGCTACCGCTACTACCGGTGGCAGCGGAAAACGGGGCTGCAAATTCGGTTTTGACACGAGAGCGGGTTGTCGCTATTCTTCTCGCCCCCGCACACCGTGGAGGGTCGTAGCCCCCGAAGGGTTACAGCTCCGTTATGTGGCAGTTAGGTAGAGAAATCGCGAACCTGATCATCACGCGATCTCAGGCCATGTGACACACGGTCACCCCAATTTAGCGCCCGGAGAGACGGCCTGTTTGGTCGTCGCCGATGCGTTTCCGTTTGGTATCGATCGCGCTGGCGGTCGCTTGTAAGTCATTCCTAGCCCGAGAGGGAGCTGCGCTGTTGTCTGCCAAAACGAGTGTCTTGATTGTCGATCCGTCCGCCGATTCGCGTGAAGTGCTTCGCACGGGGCTTCGCCGTTGTGGCTTGGAAATTATCGAAGCCTCGCACGCCGAACAGGGACTGGAGATGATCGGACAACATCATCCTCAGATCGTCGTCTTGGATGTGGAACCAGGATGCGATCCCCGGGACGAAGAACAACTGTTCGATCGATTCTCGCAAGAATCGGATCAGCAGCAGGCTTCACTGGTGGTCCTGGGTCGAACCTTGCCGACGGCGGACAATTTAACGGCAAGTTCGCCCGAAAGCGACGGTTGTGCGGTCTCCCAATTCTTTTCCAAACCCTATCAATATGCGGCCGTGATCCGTAAAATTGAAGAGTTGGTTCGACAGGCGTCGAACTGACGCGGTTACGAGATATCGGATAGTGTGCCTCCTCGTGGGGCGTCGTTACCGCGGGACTTCGGGTGGCAGCAAGTTCTAGATAGGATTCTTGCCCGGGCCTCTCGGCAGTAGGTGGTCCCGCTGTCCAGTGCCACTTCTTGCGGAATTCACTTCGTGCCATCGCTGTTTGTGATTCGCGGACGCGACCGAGGCCACCGCTATAATCTAGCGGACGGGCCGATCAGTATCGGGCGGGATGCCAACAACGCGATCCGCTTGCACGATACCGAGGTTTCGCGTCGCCACGCCGAAATTCGTCGCCATGGCGACGACTGTCAGCTTACCGACTTAAGCAGTAGCAATGGCAGTTTTGTCAACGGCGACCGGGTCGACCAGTGCGATCTGCAGAGCGGCGACCAGGTTCTTATCGGTCGGACGCTCATGCTCTATACGGCCGGCGATCCGGTGAAGGCCGCGGACGTGAGTGGCGTCGACATCGTCAAGGAAGCGAAGAGCGACGATTCTCGGATCGTCCGCTCCATGACGCGTGAAGAAGGAAGCCAGGAGATTTTCAATCCGCTGGTGGGCGAAAGCGACAGCCCCTGGCTGGCGCGGGCGCGAAGTAATCTCGAGATCATGTATCGCACGGCGTTGGCCGTGAGCCACACGCTCGACATCGACGAGTTGCTCGATCGCATCATGCTGCTGATCTTTGAGTGGGTGGAAGCCGATCGCGGTTGCATCATGTTGGTGAACAACGAGACCGAGCTGTTGGAACCGAAGGTGCGCCGCAACCGGGGGGGCCGAGATCTCGACGAGAAGATCTCCATTAGCAAGACGATTCTCGACTACGTCATGCAGAACAACGAAGGCGTGCTGACCAGCAACGCCCGCGATGATAGTCGCTGGGATACCGGCGCGAGTATCGTGACGATGGGGGTGCGCGAGGCGATCTGCGCCCCGATGCGGGGGCGCTATGGTGTCGTCGGCGTGATCTACATCGACACGTTTATTGAACCGCATCGCGCCATCCAGCAGGGCTCGGCGACCAAATTCAACGAAGAACATCTGAAGTTGATGATCGCCATTGCTCATCAGGCGGCGCTGGCGGTCGAAGATACTTCCTATTACTCGGCCATGGTCGATGCCGAACGTTTGGCCGCGGTCGGTCAGACGATCGCCACCCTGTCGCACCACATCAAGAACATTCTGCAGGGAATTCGCGGCGGGAGTTACTTGATTGAAGTCGGCCTCTCCGACGAGGACAACGAAGTTGTCAAGAAAGGCTGGAATATCGTCGAGAAGAATCAGGCCCGTATCAGCAATCTGGTCATGGACATGCTCTCTTTCAGTAAGGAGCGCGAGCCCGACCTGGTGCTGTCCGATCTCAATCAGGTCGCCGCCGATGTTATTGAACTGATGCAAACCCGCGCGGCCGACTACCAGGTGGAACTGAGTTGGCAGCCGGCGGAGGACTTGCCAGAGTCGATGTTCGATCCGGAAGGTCTGCACCGGGCAATCTTGAATGTGGTGACCAATGCCATCGACGCCTGTGAATCGCGATCACGCGACGCGGTCGATTACACAGGGCAGGTTGATGTGTCGACCGAGTTCGATGCTACCGGCCGCTTGCTGCGCGTGATTGTCTGCGACAATGGCAGCGGTATGGCGGCGGACGATATCGAGCAGATGTTCAATATTTTCGTGTCCAAGAAGGGAAGTCGAGGCACCGGGCTGGGACTGCCCGTCAGCCAGAAAATTCTCACCGAACATGGCGGGCGGATCGTTGTTGACAGTCAACTCGACGCCGGCAGTCGGTTTACCCTGGAGTTGCCGGTCGCCGAAGAGCCGAAGACGATCGACGGCATGGAAGGGCTGCCGGCCTCCGACGATTCCGATAGTCAGCAACGGGCCCTCTCGTAGTCGGAAAGGCCCGTCGTCGGAAAGGCCCGTCGTCGGACTTGGTGGGCTCAACGCGATGCTCGGATGTGGCGGCCGGCGGCGATCCGCAGCGAATCGCCGAGGGCTATGGGCAACGACTACGGCGGGTCGTAACCGCTGGAACCCCAGGGGTGGCAGCGACAGATGCGTTTCAGGCCTCGCCAGCTTCCGCGACAGGCCCCGTAACGACGGACCGCTTCGATGAAGTAGGCACTGCACGAGGGATGAAAACGACAACAGGGCGCCAGCAGCGGACTCAGTGTCAATTGATACAGCCGCACCACGAGGACTAGCAGTGAAGCTGGCAGGCGGACCAGGGCGGAGAGTCGATTCATCGTTTGTTCCGCTGGAGGCGATGAGAAATCTTGCCCGTTAGCTTGACGAGCGATGCTGCCACGTCGGCCAGCGAAGGCTTGTCACGGCCGCGAGGTATCACCACCCAATCGCATCCACCGGGGAGCTGTTCCCGCTGGGTGCGAAAGGCCTCACGAATCATCCGTTTCCAGCGATTTCGCGTCACCGCGCCGCCAACCTTTCGCGAGACCGACAACCCGAGTCGAGGGTATTCTTTGCGGTTTCGACAGCCGTACACCAACAACACATTGTCGGCCGCCGAACAGCGTCGACGGTAGACCCGACTAAACTCGGCGCTGTGGCGTAGACGATACAGGCGGCGAAAGCGTTGGTCACTCATAAGGAAGGCCGGCATTCGGAATCTCGCGGAGCGCTGGCGGAGCCATGCGAGGGGCGATTCTGATGGCTCATCGAGCCGACTACCATTTCAGGTTTTGACGCGGTTCGGAGGTGCGGTCACTTAGTTTTTCCAACAGATCCTCGGTCTCCGAGTCGAGACTCTGCGGCACCACGATCTGAATCTCGGCCAACAAGTCTCCTGCCGACTTTCCTTTGCTCTCGACGCCATGTCCTTTGATTCGGAGTTTCGTTCCGCTGTTGGTGCCGGCCGGCACACTCAGCGTGACCGCCCCGCTAGGCGTGGGCACTTCGACGCGGGCACCCCTCGCGGCCTCGACGACGGTCAACGGCACGCGCACCTCCAGGTTAGAACCGCTACGGGTAAAGCAGGGATGCGGATTGACGCGAACCGTAATCAGCAGATCGCCACGTTCACCGGAGCCATCGGGCGCGGCCTCGCCTTGGCCTCGTAAGCGAATCTTCTTGTTGTCCTGAATTCCAGCGGGGATCTTTACCGACAGCGTCTCGGTGCGTCCGTCGCTGCGGCGAATGGTGATTTGTGCTTCGCCCCCTTTCACCGCGGTGGCGAATGGGATTTTCAACTCGTGGCTGATGTTGGCCCCTTTTTGGGGACGTGGCCGACGCTGGGGACCGCCGCCTCCGGCGCCCGCCTGGCGGAAAATGTGTTCGAACCCGGCGGCGCCAGCTCCACCACCGCCGCCGCCCATACCGCCACCAAAGATCTCACTGAAGTCGAAGCCGCCAAAGCCGCCCGGTCCGCCGCCGGCACCTTCTCCTCCGGGAGGCCAACCTTGGGGACCGCCCGCTCCCATGGAATCGAAGGAGCTGCCGTAGCGGTCGTACATCTCTCGCTTCTCCGTGTTACTGAGCACATCGAAGGCGGTTTGTACTTCCTGGAACTTCTGCTTGGCTGACTTGTCATCCGGATTGAGGTCAGGATGGTACTTTCGCGCCAGGTCGCGATAAGCCTTTTCCACCTCGGTTTGCGAGGCGTTGCGGGCGACTCCCAGAGTCTTGTAATAATCCTCTGCCATGGGGTGATCTTATTGCCTTCTCGGTTGCCACTTCGGTCGGGGACGCCGACGCCGGTGCTCGGCTGCCGGCGGATTGTCGATTCGGCTAGCGCGTTGTTGCGAAGACGCTTGAGCCGATTACCAACCATCTTACGGGGGCCCCTAGGTCAGCATCAAGCTCGGACGAACGAGGGAATCGAGCGTCGCTGTTGCGCCACCGGTAGCTCCGGTATATTTGAGAGTCGATAGCGGGACCGCCGTCCCTCGGCATCAACTCTCGCCGGCCGAACTCCGACCCTGGCGACCAGGATCCTGGACCGTTCGGCGGCGGAACCTGACCAACCTTTTTTCCCGCAGCGGCGACGAAGCGAGCGAGCTACCATGGAAGCGAATCACGACTGGCGGCCGCTCTATCCGTTCACTTCTCACGAAATCGACATCGACGGGCATCGGTACCACTATCTCGACGAGGGGCAGGGAGAGCCGCTGCTGCTGGTGCATGGAAATCCGACTTGGTCGTTCTACTGGCGCAATCTGATCGCCGGTCTGCGAGATCGTTACCGATTGATTGCGGTCGACCACATCGGCTGCGGGTTGAGTGACAAACCGCGGGACTATCCTTACACACTCGCCAGGCACACGGCCAATCTCAAGCAACTCATCGAGCAACTCGACCTCTCCGGCGTCACGCTGCTGGCTCACGATTGGGGGGGTGCTATCGGCTTGGGCGCCGCCGCGGCCTTGCCAGAGCGGTTTGCGCGTTATGTTCTGTTCAACACCGGCGCCTTTCCTCCGCCTCACTTTCCACTGCGAATTCGCGTTTGTCGCACGCCGCTGTTGGGTCGCTTGGCCGTCCAGGGTTTCAACGTCTTCGCCCGAGCTGCTCTCACAATGGCCGCCGAAGATCGCGCGCGAATGACTCCGGCCGTCCGCGCGGGGTTGTTGGCGCCGTACGATAGCTGGGACCATCGCCGCGCGATTTACCAATTCGTCAAAGACATACCCGCGACTCGACGCCATCCGACCTACGCCGTGCTGGAAGAACTCGAAGCGGCGCTGCCCAGCTTAGGACAGAATCCGTTCCTGTTCATGTGGGGAATGCGCGACTGGTGCTTCACGCCCGCCTGCCTGGAACGATTTCTGACGCACATTCCTCACGCCGAAGTGGAAAGGCTCGAACACGCGGGCCACTACGTCGTGGAAGACGCCCACGAGGAAATCGTGACTCGGGTGGCGGCGTTTCTGAAGGATCACCCGGTCGGGTCGCCAGCAACCATGACCTCGGCCTGAGTCGAATGGCCAGAGAGAAGCACGACCGGCCCCCGCTCACAGAGAACGCCGCCCAGCGATCGGAAAATGACATGCATCCGCTAACGACCGGACAATGCGCCACGCTGGCCTGCCTGTGGGAGGTTTCCATCCCCAAGCCGGGCAACGTCCACCGCGGCGCCGATTTCGAGGATCTCACCTTCTACGACTTCGTCAATAGTGCGATTGCCATCGAACCGGCCATGAACGCGGCCGCGCAGCGGGGGCTGGGAGAAACCATTCTTGACGCGGTGCGTGCGACACAAGCCTGTGTGGCGACAAATACGAACCTGGGGACCATTCTGCTCCTGGCTCCGTTGGCGATGGCGGCGGATCAACATCAGCGCGAGGAGCGGGCTTCGGATGCTTATCGGGCAAGCTTGACCGAGGTCCTCGGCTCGCTCACCGCGGAAGACGCCGCGCTGACGTATGAGGCGATTCGCCTGGCGAACCCCGGCGGGATGGGCGAGGTTGAAGAGATGGATCTGGCGGAGGCTCCGCCCAACGATCTGATGTCCGCCATGCAGGCCGCGCGCGAGCGGGATCTGGTCGCGCGGCAGTACTGCGAGAATTTTGCCCAGCTCTTGGAGTTCGCTGTGCCTTCGATCGAATCAGGTTTGGAGGCCGGCTGGACCTTGCCGCAGAGTGTCGTTCATGCCCATCTACGCCTAATGGCCACCTGGCCCGACAGTCTGATTGCCCGCAAATGTGGCGAACCGACGGCGCGCGAGGCGGCGGCGCGGGCCAATGTGCCGCTGGAAGCGGACGGGCCGCTCGACAACAATTACCAGAGAGGCGTGGCCGATCTCGATTTCTGGTTGCGGAGCGATGGCCATCGACGCAACCCCGGCACGACCGCCGACATGATCGCTGCCAGTCTGTTTGTCCTGTTGCGACAAGGCCGGATCGGACCGTCGGTGATGAGCGGGCGCGAGGGGCTGGCGACCGACGGCGTTAGCGAGTGACGGAATGGCGAGAGACGGAAGGATGACTGATGGGGGTGGCGATTGAGACGAGCCGAACGAGATAACTAGCGAGAGCAGGAAACCCATGACCGAGAAATATCACGTCCGTGTGTCGAAGGACTATCTGGTCTTTAGCGCGGGACACTTTATTACCTTCGACGGAAATATTTGCGAACGGCTGCACGGTCACAATTATCGTGTGGCCGCTGAAGTCTATGGGCCGCTTGACGAGAATCACTACGTCATTGACTTCATCGCGCTGCGCGATGCGCTCAAGGGTCTGGTGGATGAACTCGATCACCGCATGCTGTTGCCGACCGACCATCCCACCATTCACGTTACGGCGGACGAGAAGAGTGTGGAGGTGACCTTCGAGGATCGCCGCTGGGTGTTTCCTCGTGGAGATTGCATTCTGCTGCCGGTTCCCAACACCACCACCGAGTTGCTGGCACGCTATTTGGGGCGGCGACTGCTGGACGAATTGGAGAAGCGAACCGGCTCGCGACCTCAGCGACTTCGAATAGAAGTTGACGAAAACTACGATCAGTTGGGTGTGTGCGAGCTTGAGGGCGAATAGGGCAAGGTCGGGGCGTGTCGCTAGCGGGGCAGAGGCGGCCGCGGACGATTTCTGGGATACGGTTTCTGGAGAATTCGTCGGCAAACAAGCTGCTAGCGGCGATTTCAGTTCAAGGGGATAGTCAAAAAAAGTCGATATACGGCCAGCCTCTTGCGCCGGGGCCAAGTATCTCTGGAAGCCGATTCGCGAGGACCGCAACGTGTCGACTGACCTACGCAAAGCCGCCGTTATGCTTACGAGCCTGCCACCCGACGTGGCGGGCGATCTGTTGGGACGTCTGGAACCGAAGCTGGTTGAGTCGGTTTCGATTGAGGTTGCCAAGCTCGATCATGTGACCGGCGCGGAGATGGAGGCGGTCTCACACGAGTTCGCCGAATCGAATCCACACGCCCTGGGCGGCGAAGGTGGACTCGACCTGGCTCGTCAACTTGTCGAGAAGGCACTCGGCAAGGATGCTTCCAGCACGATCGACACGGTGCAACAGTCGATTGAAGCCCTGCCGTTTGGCTTCTTGAAGAATGTCGATAGTCAGAATCTATTGACCTTTCTCATTGACGAGCACCCGCAGACGATCGCCCTGATTCTCTCTCACCTGCCATCCAGCCAGGGTTCGGAAATTCTGGCCGGGCTTCCCACCGAACGTCAGCTCTCGGTCATTCGCCGGGTGGCCACGATGGGACAGACCAATCCGGAAATTATTCAGGAAGTGGAACGCGGCCTGGAGTTGCGCATGGCCAGTGTCATGAGTCAACAATTCGAGAACGCGGGCGGGGTTCCCTGCGTGGCGGAAATCCTTAACGTCACCGACCGGACGACGGAAAGAAGCCTGCTGGAAAACCTGGCCCAGGAAGATCCGGATCTGGTCGAAGAGATTCGCCGGCTGATGTTCGTGTTTGAGGACATATCCAAATTCCCCGATCGCGATATTCAGACCATTCTCAAGAACGTTGAGAGTTCGCAGTGGGCCATGGCTCTCAAGGGTGCCAGTGAAAAAGTCCAGCAGAAGATTCTTGGCAATCTCTCGAAACGGGCTGGTGAACTGTTGCGCGAAGAAATGGAGTATCTGGGGCCGGTTAAGGTCTCCGCGGTCGAATCGGTACAACAGCAGATCGTCGACATCGTTCGCCGCCTGGAAGACAGTGGTGAAATCGTCATTCAAACCTCCGACGAGGTCGAGGAAATGATTAGCTAACCGGCAATCTTGGTCGTGCTCTTGAAGCGGGTGGCCGGTCGGTTGGAAATCATTTTGCAGCAGCCCATTTTGCGCCACCTTGTCATCGATAGGCGAAGCTGGTTGAATGACGGCGATGTCAACTTCGCCGATGATGAAACAATACGACGAGGCCAAGCAGGCCTGTGGCGACGCCCTATTGCTGTTTCGCATGGGCGACTTCTACGAGCTCTTTCACGACGATGCCAAGCGCGCTCACCAGCTGCTGGGTATCACCTTAACCAGTCGTGATAAATCGGAAAATCCGATCCCCATGGCCGGATTTCCACATCACCAGCTAGACGGCTACTTGGCCAAATTGATCCAAGCTGGGGTGTGCGTCGCCATTTGTGATCAGGTTGAGGATCCCAAACAGGCAAAAGGGCTGGTTAGGCGCGAGGTTACCCGGGTCGTTACCCCCGGCACCCTCACCGACGACGCCTTGCTCGATCCTCGCGAGAGCAACTACCTGGCGGCGGTCGTGGCGGGCGACAAGCAGACGGGGCTGGCCTGGATCGATCTGTCGACGGGAAAATTCTTTGCGACGACCTGTGTTGCAGAGGAGCTTGCCGATGAGCTAGTTCGCGTCGGCCCTTCCGAATGCCTGGTAAGCGAAGATGGCCCGCCACTTCCGCAGAGTGCCACGCGAGATTCGGTAATCACCAAACGTCCCGGCTGGTGTTTCGCTTTGGGTGCCGCGACCGAGTCCCTGTTGAAACAATTCGGCACCACGAGCCTGGAGGGCTTTGGCTTCGCCGACGAGGACGCTCCGGCGATTCGCGCGGCCGGTGGCATCGTTGAATATTTGGAAGAGACGCAGAAGTGTCAGCTGGGCCATGTCGATCGACTGACGCCGTTTCGAGCCGTGCAGACGGTTCAGATTGACGAAGCGACACGCCGCAGTCTGGAAATCACCCAGACGCTCCGGCACGCCCGCCGTGAAGGCTCGCTGCTGGCCACGCTCGATCGCTGCGTCACCGCGATGGGGTCACGACTGCTGGCCGATTGGGTCGCCAACCCGCTGACCGACGAGCAGCGGATCGTCGAACGGCACGATGTCGTGGAGGAATTCATCGAAGACGCGCGACTGGCCGACGATCTTCGCGAACAACTTCGCGCGGTGTACGACATGGAACGCCTGGTGGCCCGCGTCACGACCGGTCGAGCCAGTCCTCGCGACCTGCGGTTCGTGGGTCAAACGCTGGCGACGTTACCCAAGTTGAAAGCCAAGCTGGCCGGTCGTAAGAGCGCGTTGTTGGGTCGGCTGGAAACGCGACTCGATCTCTGTCATGAACTGCGTGGCGAACTCGACGCGGCACTGGCCGACGACTGCCCCTTATCGGTGCGAGATGGCGATTTCATTCGCCCCGGATACAGCGAGCCGTTGGATGAACTCCGCGAGCTGACCCGCGGCGGCAAGGAGTGGATTGCCCAGTACCAGCAGACCGAGGTCGAGAAGTCCGGCATCCCGAGCCTCAAGATCGGCTACAACAAGGTCTTCGGTTACTTTTTGGAAGTGACGCATGCTCATCGGGACAAGGTTCCGGAACATTACATTCGCAAGCAAACGCTGAAGAACGCGGAGCGATACATCACGCCCGATCTCAAAGAGCACGAAGAAAAGGTGCTCTCGGCGGACCAGCAGTCAAAAGATCTGGAGTACGAGCTCTTTCTTGCCTTGAGAGAAAAGGTTTCGGCCGCCTCGGCACGACTGCGAACGACGGCCGACGTTCTGGCGAACCTCGACACGTTGTTGTCTCTGGCCCAACTGGCCCGAGAACGGGGCTACTGCCGTCCGGAGATGAATACACTCAACACGCTGACGATCAGTGAGGGTCGTCATCCGGTGCTCGATATCATCGAGGCGGATGGGACGTTTGTTCCCAATGACACGGACGTCGGAGGCGATGACCGCCGCGTGCTGCTGATCACCGGTCCGAATATGGCAGGCAAGAGCACCTACATCCGACAGGTGGCTTTGATCACGTTGATGGCTCAAATGGGGAGCTTCGTTCCCGCCAAACAGGCCACGGTCGGCATCACCGATCGGATTTTTGCTCGAGTCGGCGCGAGCGACGAGTTGTCACGTCGACAAAGTACCTTCATGGTCGAGATGGTCGAGACGGCGAGGATTCTGAACACGGCCACCGATCGCAGTCTGGTCATTCTCGACGAGATCGGTCGCGGCACGAGCACTTATGACGGGATCTCGCTGGCCTGGAGCATCGTGGAATACTTGCACGACCATATTGGGTGCCGCACACTTTTTGCCACGCATTATCACGAACTGACCGACCTGGAGAGTTTGCTCTCGGGTGTCTGCAATCTGAATGTGGCGGTGCAGGAATGGCAGGACGAGCTTGTCTTCTTGTACAAAATCGCCGATGGACCGGCCGACAAGAGCTACGGCATTCATGTGGCGCGCCTGGCGGGTGTGCCTCGCGAGGTCAACGAACGCGCGAAGACAATTCTGGCGCGATTGGAAGATGAGCATCTCGACAGCAGTGGCCGGCCGAAGATTGCCAATCGCAGCGAGGGTGGGAGCTTGCAGCTGACGCTCTTTTCACCGAACGATCATCCGCTGCTCGACGAGGTCCGCGCGATCGATCTAAATCAGATGACGCCGCTCGACGCCATGCAGAAGGTCCATCAGTGGCAAGAGACGCTGGCCGAAGAATCGCCGAGCCGCCGCGACGGAAACGCAGTCCATCCGCGGTAGCAGGACAGCCCGACTCAATGAAAGCGCGGTTGAATGAAAGCGCGGTAGCGCGACCACTCGGGGCAGCGAAGGCGGGCGAGGCTAGGCGGGCCGCAGCGGCGAAGAGCGTTAGCGGCTTTCGATACCCCAGGCGGTAATGATCTCGTCGGCGCCTGGCGTGAGTCCGCGAAGCTTGTGGGCGATCACCGTCTTCTCGGAAACGGTCGCCTTCTTGCTGCGTTCGGCGAGCTTGGTCATCTTCTTGCGGCGATGACGACGACGTTTGATCTCTTTTCTGCGCTCGCTAGCCACGAATACGATCTCCTCGTGCGGACGGATATTGTCGGAGTTTGAAGGGCAAATCCTACCAGAGGTAAATTCGAGCGTCAAGGGTGAGCTCCGCACGGACACCGCTGATTCGCCGACAGAGTGGCGTCTGCTGCGTCGTCACCGGCTAACAGAGTATCCGTTGGCCTAGGCTCGCGCCCTATTCCCACGCTCTACTCAACCGTGACACTCTTGGCCAGATTGCGCGGCCGATCGACATCGCAGCCACGTAGGACCGCGATATGATAGGAGAGCAGCTGCAGCGGAACGCTCATGATCACCGGCTGCAAGAATTCCGGGGCGTCGGGCACGACAATCACGTCGTCGGCCAGTTCCGAGGCGATCTTGTCTCCTTCGCAGACGACCGCGATGACCGGCCCGCCGCGAGCCTTGATCTCTTCCAGATTGGAGATCACTTTTTCGTACACAAAGCCCTTGGGAATCAGGAACACGCTGGGCGTATTCTCGTCGACCAGTGCGATCGGACCATGTTTCATTTCGGCGGCCGGATAGCCTTCGGCGTGGATGTAACTGATTTCTTTGAGCTTGAGCGCGCCTTCCAGGGCGGTGGGGAAATTGAACTGTCGCCCCAGATACAAGAAGTTATTGCAGTCGTGATATTTCTCCGCGATCTTGCGAACGATGGCGTCGTTCTCGAGCGCCTTCTCCACCAATCCGGGCAAGGCATCCAGCTCTTCGACGATGCGCGTTCCGGCGTCGAAGCTCAGATGTCGTAGCCGTCCGAAGTAGAGCGCGAGCATCGCTAGGGTCGTCACCTGGGAGGTGAAGGCCTTGGTCGAGGCGACTCCGATTTCCGGACCGGCATAGAGGTAGATACCGCCGTCTGATTCCTGTGCGATGGTGCTGCCAACAACATTGCAGATCGCCAAGGTCGGGTGGCCCTTGCGTTTCATCTCTCGTAAGGCGGCGAGGGTATCGGCCGTTTCGCCGCTTTGCGTGATGGCGAATACGAGTGTCTTGTAGTCGGTGGGCGGATTGCGATAGCGGAGTTCGCTGGCATACTCGACCTCGACCGGGATGCGTGCCAGTTCCTCGATCAGGTATTCACCCACAATCGCGGCGTGCCAGCTTGTGCCACAGCCGGTCAAGACAATGCGATCGATCTGGCTGAGCCGCTGGGCGTCGAGATTCAAGCCGCCGAAGACAGCGGTCGCATCGTCCCGACTCAATCGTCCGCGCATCGCGTTGCGGAGCGATTCAGGTTGCTCGTGAATCTCTTTGAGCATGTAGTGTTCGTAGCCTTGCTTGTCGACGTCGCCCTCCTGGATTTCCAGTTCTTGCATTTCGGGCTGCACGTGCCCCTGGTCGCGATGGATCACGTCGAGCGAATTACGTGTCATGATCGCCATTTCGTGGTCGGACAGGTAGACGATTTTGTCGGCGTGTCCGGCCATCGGCGAGGGATCGCTGGCAACGAAATATTCGCCGGAACCAATTCCCAGCACCATCGGGCTACCGCGTCTGGCCACGATCATGACGTCGGGATAGTCACGAAATAGAACCGCCACGCCGTAGGTGCCACGCAGTTTGGCGAGCGATTCGTTCACCGCGGTGATCAAGGCTTGGTACTTCTCCGCTGGCGTCGTAGTGGAGCCGTTGGAGCCGGAGGTATCTTGCAGGGCCAGGCGACTCGATATGAGATGGCCAATGATCTCGCTGTCGGTGGCGGAAAGGAATTCGTAGCCCTCGGCTTCGAGGAGCTCTTTGATCTGTTTGTAGTTCTCGATGACTCCGTTGTGAACGATGGCCACCGAGTCGGCGCCGCCGAGGTGCGGATGGGCGTTGGCATCGTTGGGCTGGCCATGGGTGGCCCAGCGGGTGTGGCCAATGCCGATGCTTCCGGTCGCGGGAGCCTCGTGGAGTTTCGCCACGAGTTTGTCGATTCGACCGGCCGACTTGGAGACCGCAAAGGAGCCGTCGCCGGCAATCGTGGCCACGCCGCTACTGTCGTAGCCGCGATACTCCAGCCGTCGCAGACCTTGACCAAAAACTCGGTGGCTTCCCGAGGACCGATATATCCGACAATTCCACACATAGATTTACTAGCACTCCGATGAATAACGGTGGCTTCAGCGCGACCCTTGAAGGGGATGGGAAATGGGTCTATCTCAATAGCGTAACATAAGATACCGCCTGACAGCACAGTTTGGGGACGATTAATAAGCCGAGAATCAATGGGCCAAGGTGCCGAATCGGCCCAGACCTCCTGAAGCGATTTTGGTCTACACCCAGATCGTGATTTGGGACTATTATTCGACCCCGTCGGAGCAACGGTCAATATCCGCACATCACGACATCTCGGCGAAAACCCCACAAGGCTGTTGGTCATGACGCCCTTACAAACAACGAATCGGCTTACCAGCTATGTGGTCATCCCGGCCCGTCTGCACTCGACCCGGTTGCCCAACAAGATGTTATTGAGCGAGACGGGCAAGACACTGATACACCACACCTACGAAGCGGCGCTCACCGCGACGCGTCCAATGGGAGTCTGTGTGGCCACCGAAGACCGAGAAATTGCCGACGAGGTCGTCCGCTTCGGCGGACAGGCCGTGCTGACGGGTCCCAACATCCGCAGTGGGACCGATCGGGTCGCCTTGGTCGCGGCCGAAAAAGCGCTGGCCGGCATCGACATCATCGTCAATGTGCAGGGAGACGAACCGGAAGTGGCGGGCGAGCATATCGATCAGGTCATTCAAACCCTGGAAGATACGCCCACGGCCGTCATGGCGACGCTGTCGACGCCGATTCGCCGTCGCGAGCAGCTTGAGGATCCGGCCTGTGTGAAGGTGGTCAGCGACCGATACGGTCGCGCGCTTTACTTCAGCCGGGCCGCCATTCCAGCCGCAAGACGCTGGGACGAACGGCTGCTGACAGATATCGAACCCCATTTTCATCAGCACATTGGCATCTACGCCTATCGGCGAGAGTTCCTTTTGGAGCTCTCAGAGCTTCCGCAGACCGACCTCGAGCAGCTGGAAGACTTGGAGCAGCTGCGAGTGTTGGAGGCGGGCCACACGATCTGTGTGAGCCGCATTGACCATGCCGCGACCGGGATCGACACCCCGGCCGACTATCAGGCATTTGTCGAACGCCAGGCTTATTCCCACAGACGCAAGTCAGCGTAGTTGGGAGCCGTCGCTGGGAGTCACTGTGAAGTGAGTTCGACGTGTCGCAAAAAACTCCCCTCGGCAAAGCACGCCAATCGCTCAGTCCCACCACCAGCGGTCGATCTTCTTGGGCGGCTGGGCATACTTCCGTGTTCGCGACAACTCGGCACCTTCCGCCGGTCGCAGGGCGTCGGCCCTCACGAAGGCCGAGGGATCGACACGCACGCCGCCGCTGACTCCCGCCACGACCTGACCGGTGGGAAAGGCTCGATGATTGATCACGCTGTCGACCCACTGCGGCGCGGAATCTCGGGCGACCTGGTACTGACGAGGGTTAATGAAACAGGTCAGCTGCCAGTCCACCAATTCGGGCAGTTCTCGCTCCTTGAAAAGTGCCCCCACCAGGGCCATGTCGAAGACGTTTTGCAAGTCGGCGTACATCGGATACTTTTCGACGAGTCGGGGGAAGTTCTCGGTGAACGAACGGGCGAATCCACGGGTCAGCTTGTCTGATTTCCCGGTGTGGATTCTCTCGCCTTGCTGCGAGAGTCGCTCGTTCTCGCTCAGAACTTGAACTCCCTGTCCCGATAGGCCAAAGGCGTCCCCCTGTTCGGTGGCCTGGAGGGCCTGGTAGTTGAGTGAGAACCACCAACGCAGCACACCCAACGCGGGTGGCGCCTCTCCTTCAGCAAGCTGCATGCTATCGAGGTAACTGACAACATTGCCGGCCCCTTGCTCCAGCCCCATGCCGATGAGCTTCATGTGGTAGTCGGCCTCGACGATGACGTGGGCGACTCGAGTCTGGGGATCAACGCCATAGATGTCGATCGATTGTCGTCCCATTGTTTGGCGGATCTTCTCGACCCAACGTTCTCTCGCCTGCTCCCCTTTTCCCAGCTTGGAGCCCCGCGATTCTTCAGCCAGCCGCTGCGTGCGGGCCAGGCCCTGTTTGGTGGGCGTGATGGAGCAGCCGAACAATAGCTGATCGGAGTGACGCATCATTCGCAACAGCACGACGAGGTCGTCCAGCTGTAGCACCGGCCGTCCCGATTCGACCGACACGGGGCCGGTGCCGCTACCGGCTTGCCAATCTCCGGCCGGTCCAGCGATGATCAGATCGCCCGTTTCCGGATAGACAAATACGTACTTGATCCGCTCCAGACCGGCCAAGAGTTTCATCGCTTCAGTCGGTGGCTTCCCTTCGGCCAGGCGTAGTTGAACTTGGCGTTCCAGCCGGGGGAGCGAAATCTTGCGTAGAGGAGAGGCTTGTCGGACGTCGCGATTGGAGTCCGCGGTCCGACTGGCCTGGCGCAATCTCACGAGCGGCGATCGACGTTGGACCTTCAGCACGCGATGCAATTCGCCCTCCGCATCAATTCGAACTCCTGTTTCAAACTCGGCGATGCGGCCGGTACCTCCCGCCTCCTCCCAACTGTCGGGCTCGATCGTGGATTGAATCAGATCGATCACGGCGTCGAAGTCAGCGGTCGAGTTGATGTTTCCCCCGTCGTTGCCGCCGTCGAATTGTGCCAGGAAAGGTTGTCCTTCGAAGCGGACGGTGAGAAGCCGATCGACCGTGTCACCGCGAATCGCATCATCCGCGATCGAGCGAATGGTTCGACTGGCTCCGCGAGTTGCGCCCGAATGTTGCTGGGCTCGGGCGATTCGAGACAGTGCTTTGTCGCGGACTGAGACATCGCTCAATTGGCCAGCCAGTTGAATTGCCGGAGCAAACTCGCCCGCGTCCAGGTGTTCGGCGATCCGACGATGGGTCAAGGACGAGTCCGCCGGTTCCGAGGCCGGGGCCGGTAGTGTCTGCGCGGCGAGGCCGACGAGCACGATCAAGGCGAGCGCTTGATTGTTTAACGCGAGAGGAAGACGAACCACTGGAGGAAACGATCCCATCATGCCACCTCGGTCTGATATCTGAAACGATGCCGATTGTCGACCCTGCTTCGCTGCGAGGTCGATCGTTGATCTGCAGGAAGCGGGTCCCGGATACTCAGTTTGTCAGATTGTGGCAAAATCGGTCAACAAAAGATGGTTTTGATCGGCGCATGCCGTCTCAACACGTTCACCGAACCAGGGCTGACGAGAGTGGGATTACTTCTCGTCGAGCAGCTCGACCGCTGCAAAACTCTGGCCTTCGAGCATCGCCAGGCTCGCTCCGCCGCCGGTGCTGACATGGGAGACCTGGTCGGCAAAACCCATCTGTTGAATGGCCGCCGCGCTATCTCCGCCGGCGATGATGCTGGTCGCCTCGCTCTCGGCGATGGCGCGGGCCAGCGTCTTGGTGCCGGCGTCGAAAGGTGGATTTTCGAACCAGCCCATCGGCCCGTTCCAGATCAGGGTCTTGGCGTCGTGGACCGCGGCGCAAAAGAGCTGGGCCGTTTCGGGGCCGATATCAAATCCTTCATAGCCAGCGGGGATCTGCCCGGCCGGGACGGTGATCTTATCGCAATCGGGACTGGGAGAGTCGCCACAGATCGTATCGACCGGCAGTATCAGTTTGTCGCCCCCCTCCTTGAGCAGACGTTTAGCCAGGTCAACTTTGTCCGGCTCGGAAAGACTATCTCCGACCTGACCGCCTTGGGCCAACGCAAATGTGTAGGCCATGGCTCCGCCGATGAGGACCTTGTCGCAGATTCGCAGCAGATTCTCGATGACCGTGATCTTGTCGGAGACCTTGGCTCCGCCCAACACCGCCACGAAGGGCCGCTCGGGGTTGGAGATCACGTCGGTGAGATATTCGATCTCTTTGCCGACCAGGAAGCCGACCACCTTGGGTAGCTCGTTCATTGCTTGGGGTACGGCGTACATCGAGGCATCGGTGCGATGGCAGGTTCCGAAAGCGTCGTTGCAGTAGATGTCGGCCAGGGAAGCCAACGAGCCAGCGAAACCCTCTTCGCCTTTTTTTTCGCCATCGTGGAAGCGGAGGTTCTCCAGTACCACGACGTTTCCGTCGGACAACTCCGACACGAGCCGCACCGCTTCGTCGCCGACCGTATCGGTGGCGAACTCGACCGTTGCCGAGGGCAGAAGTTCCGCCAGGCGATCGGCGGCGGGACGCAGGCTCAGCTTGGCGTCCCCGGCATCTCCCTGGGGCCGTCCCAAATGACTCATGAGGATCAAGCGTCCTCCCCGTGACACGACCGACTCGATGGAGGGTAACGCCATACGAATGCGACGATCGTCGGTAATCTGCTGCGAGTCGTCCAACGGGACGTTGAAATCGACACGCATGAGAACCTTCTTACCGGCAACATCCACATCCGCGATGGTCTTCTTGGCCACGACAAACGGCTCCTTACAAATTAGATTCGGCTCCAGGGAACGAAGCGCGAAGTCTATCAGGTCGGTCGGGGAAACTCTACCGCCCGAGAATCGCCGCGATCATGGAGTGAGAAATGCGCGGTTCGACGCAGCTGGCAGCGCTACTCACTCTCCGCCTTGGCAGCGAATGACCAAGCGGTCACGCCATTTTGGCCGGAGAGGAGAATCACCGACTTTCCTTCGATGCGCGACGCGGCCATGCCGGTGATTTCTCGTCCCGCTGCGAATCGGTCCTGCCGCTGGCCATCCTCACGCATCAAATGGATTGAGCCATCCGCCGCGGCAATGGCCCAGTACCCGGCTTGGCCCCTCTCTAGTCGGGCGAAGGCGAAAGGATCGAGCGAACTCTTGTACTCGCCAACGGGCAGCACGAGCTGCCACAGCAGCGATCTGTCGGGCATCAGGCGGGCTGCTTCGCGATTGCTGTGGATGTCGACCCGAATGCCACAAATGCTCTGGGGGCCTGTCCCACTGGGTTCATAGGGAGAGACCGCCACATACGGCACCGCGTAATCGCCATAACTCCAAGGGGTCTGCATCTGGCCCTCGGCGTCGAAGGGGAGCAGTGTGCCGGTATGGTTGGCACAGAGGACGTAACCGGGTTGCTCGCCTTGCCCGGTGACGACGGCCAAGTCGCCCACATTCTCAACGAAACGATTTCTCCACAGGCGCTCGCCTGCGTCCGACAGGGCGTGGAGTCCGGCCGGTCCGTAATAGCCGACGAGAATTCTTAGCGGACCCTCAGGCGAGAAACGCCCCATGGCGACATCGTAGGTCTTGCCCACGCCTGGCTCATCGGGATACGCAAACTTCAATTGCCAGTCATCATCGAAGACAAACATCTGGGGCGCTCCGTTCCCTGAGACTGCAAACAGACGCTGGCCCTCGGAGGTGGTGGCGGTTCGCAAGATTGTGATTTCTTGACCTTCGGGAACCAGGTCGACATGGCGGGCCTTGATCTTGCCCTGCTCTGTCAACTCGACGACCGAGCGAGGCTCGTCAATGACAAAGATGCGGGACGGCTGATCGGACTCCTCGACGACGACCATGTTGCCGGGGTTGGCGACTCGATCGGTGGTCCACAATTTCTCCATGGTGAAGTGCTGGGGCTGACTCACTTCAGCCAAATCGGCTTGCGGCAGGGCGATGGAGTGCAATGAATCGGCCAGCCGAACTTCTTCGAGTCGATCGGGATAACTCAGCAGACTCTCAAGCACTCCGGGAAGAGTCTGCTCAAGAGTGGGGTCGTAGCCGACGTGAACATAGTGAATCGCGCCATGGGGGCTGACTACGATCGTCGTCGGCATTCCCGGAACTTGGAGTTGTTCAAAGACGGTCGGCGGATCGGTGTCGACCATTCTTGCCACGGGCATTCCGGCGGCCCACTCGTCCATTTTCCGCTGGATCGCTTGCATGGGAACACCTGGGTTGTCGAGGCTAATGGCCAGAAATTCAACCCGATTGTCTGCGGCGAAACGCTCTCGTACTTTGTTCAACTCCGGCATCGCCTTTCCGCAGAAGCCACAGTCGGTGGCCCAGAGATCGATGACCGCGAACTTGCCCTGCAGAGAATGGATGTCGCCTGGCGAGCCGTCGGACCGAACAAACTTGTAGTTGGGCATCTCGCGACCCAGCATCGGGCTGGAGGGTTTCAAATCCCCTGTCGGCGACACGAGTTGCTTAACCAGGATCGTCTTACCGGTGCGTTCCCATTGAAATCGTCGCGGATCGTCCGGGCCGTTGATGGCGACTCCGCGAAAGTCAACGGAGATGCGTTGGACGGCGTTTGAGTCCGCATCGATGTGCGTGGGGGCGATCTGTACGCGATGCAAGAGGTGGGTCTTCTGGCCGATCCACAGGGTGATGTCATCGCGCCCCACGGTGTAGCGTACTCGGTCGCAACGTTCGTCCCCGATCGTCTGCGGATCGTCCAGTCGGGGTGTCTTGTCGGCGGCCCGTAATTGCTTGAGCGGCTCGGTGCCGGTGAGTAAATCGAGCGGTAAAGAGGCGAAGCGTTCGCGCGAGCCGCTTACCAGGGAACAGACGACGGTCGGCTTGAATACACCGGCCAGCTCCGCGGTCTTGTAAAAGGCGGGAGCCTCGATCGCATCGGGAGCGGTAAAGCGGACCACTTGATTGAAGAAGTAGCGCGGGGCGGCGTGGACTTCCGAACCGTCGGAAATGACATCGATCGGCGGCAGCCCGGAAGGTTCGTAGGAAAGTCGCATCCGATTCGGGCGGGCGAATTCCAGGGAATATTGATACCGCTCGTGTCGACCGCGGCCCTGTCGGCGCTCCAGGTCCCACTCGATGCTCGCGTTGTCGCGATAGGAGTCTGCCTCTCGGTAGACCTTGAGCATGGCGTCGACAACCTTGTTGGCGGCCGTCACCTCGGCCGGATCGATACCCTTGCTCAATTTACTCGAAGGTTCAGAACAACTGGAAGTCGCGATAGTCACTCCGAAGAGCAAGACTGCCTGGAGGCCGAGCCGGATTCCCCGTCGACTGCGTCTCATTCGAGTTGTCATTATTCCGCGCTCCCTGTTCTCGACCGTACCGCAGGCTCGCTAGTCGCTTCCTGCTCGGTTGGTGCCCCACTCTTCTCGTGGGTGCCACTGATGTATGATTATTTGCTACATCGGCCAGTGCGTAAAGCTGGGCTGCTTGACCGCTTATTTTTTGGGGCGGCCTAGGGTGAGCGAATGACGCTCGGGTTGCCCATGCTGAGCTGTTCGGCAAAGCGTACCTTCAAGACTACCTCTCGATTGCCACTCACGAATGACATCGGTTCTAAAATATGGATCGGACTCGCAGATAACCTTCGAGTTGCCGCCTGAAACACTGATTGCCGAGTGCGGAAAACCGGCCGGCGACCCGATCGATGATCCGTCGGCCGCCATGGCAGCCGGCTTGATCAGTCCCTGGGGACTCCCGCCGTTGGCGGAATGTGTGCTGCCCGACGACCGCGTGGCGATTGTTCTTCATGATGAATTGCCACGAGCTGATGAGTTGTTGATTGGCGCCGTCAAGACCTTTCTGGAGGCAAAGGTCGATCCGACCGGCATCTCGATTTTGATCAGCGATCGCTACGCCAATCTTGATCTGGAACCAGTCTTGCGAGCGTCGACGGGCCACGACATCACTGTGAAGAGGCATAACCCGAGCGACCGTGATGAGCTGGCATACTTGGGGACCTCCGGGGAAGGGAAGCCGATCCTTCTGAATCGCACCATCGTCGATGCTGAGTTCGTGCTGCCGATTGGTTGTCTGCGAGTCGACTCCGCGCCTGGTTACTACGGCGTGGACGGGACCGTCTTCCCCGCCTTTGGAGACGAAGAAGCGCGGAAGCGTTTTGGCGCCCCCAGCAATGAAGAGTGGGCTGCCCATCGGCGACGGCGGCGCGAAGAGGTCGAAGAAGTTGCCCGTCTGTTGGGCGTCGTCATGACAGTGCAGATTGCGCCGGGGAGTCGCGGCGAACTGCTGCAGGTTATCGTCGGGGAACCGGGAACCATCAAGAAGCGAGCACGAGATACCTGTGACGCGATCTGGAACTACAAGATTCCGCGTCGGGCCAGTCTCGTCATTGCCGCGATTGAAGGTGGGGCGGAATGCCAGACTTGGGATAACGTCGCTCTTGCTACGGCGGCCGCTTCGGCTGCGGTGGCCGACGGCGGTGCCATCGCGCTCTGCACCGATTTGGATTCCCCTCCCGGAGCGGCCTTGCAGCGGTTGACGGAGCTTCGAGATTTTGAAACGACTCTCTTGGAGCTCAAGAAAGACCGCTCTCCCGATGTCACGGCCGCCACTCAATTGCTCCAGGCGCTGCAGCAATATCGGGTCTATCTGCTCAGCAATCTTGATGATGAGCTTGTCGAAGACTTGGGCATGGCGCCGATTGGCGATGAGACCGAACTTGTTCGACTGAGCCAGCGCTATGAGACCTGTATTCTGTTGTCGAACGCACAGTTCGCGGTTGCCCTGCCAGAAGAGGATGCGTTGTCGCTGGAGGAACGTGACTAGCTGCGCGCCACAAGGATAGGCTGCCAGCATTGCGCCAGGTTCGAAAGCGTGGACTCAACTGACGATTCAATCACCACCGAGCAATCCAAGTGAGGGGATGCCGAGAATCGATATGGACGAACAATATCAGGCGATCACTTCGGGGGTCGGGTTCGCCAGACTCGAAGATCAGACGTTGATTGAAGTGCGTGGCGAAGATCGGGCAGCGTTTCTTCACAATCTCTGTACCAACGACATTCGCGGGCTGAAGCCGGGCGCCGGCTGCGAGGCGTTCTTCACCAACGTGCAAGGCAAGATCCTGGCGTTTGCCAATGTCTTCTGCGGGCCGCAATCGATCGTCCTGGAAACCGTGCCTGGCCAGGCGGAGGCGCTTCTGGCTCAGCTGGACCGATATCTCATTCGCGAAGATGTGCAGCTACTGGATCGTACGAGTGAATGGTCGCAGACCGTGGTTGCCGGCAGCCAGACGCCTGATACCCTTGCCTCTGTTACAAGCGAAGACCCGGCGGGGGCACCTTGGAACGGCGGTCTCTGGAGCCACGCGGTGGCTCGCGTCGCCGACCACGAGGTTGCCATCTGCCGTGTGCCGTTGCTGGGGTCCGAGTGCTGGGTGCTCCGAGGTGAGCAGCAAGCGGTATCGGCCGCCGACTCGGCTCTGGAGAGTGCTGGCGCCGTCGCATGCGATGCACAGACGGTTGAGATGGTGCGGATGGAGTGCGGCACGCCACTGTATGGACGCGACATCAGCGACGCCAACCTGCCGCAAGAGGTCGACCGAGACGAGACGGCGATCAGTTTCGTGAAAGGCTGTTACCTGGGGCAGGAGACGGTGGCGCGAATCGACGCTCTGGGGCACGTTAACAAGGTGCTCCGCGGAGTCCGACTCGCCGGAGATGAAGTACCTGCACCGGGAACAGCCCTCACACAAGACGGGTCGGACGTTGGCCACGTCACATCCAGCATCTTCTCATCCCGGTTGTCCGCCCCGCTGGCCATCGCCTACGTGCGTCGCGGCCACCAGGACGTGGCGACGCGACTGGAATCGCCCGTGGGCGCGGCAGAGGTTGTTGCGCTTCCGTTGAGTCCTTAATGTCGCTCCGCTCGGTACCGTATGGGAAGGTATTTTTCGAGCCGACGGCGGACCTACAAAGCTCGCGGTGAGTTGGCGACTTCCGTTTGAAGCAAGAATGGCAGCGAGGTGATAACCCGCTGGACGACGGAACCATTCTCGGGCACTTGTCCCACTACGGTATAGCGCTCCGCTTGGAGGATCTGGAGCAGCTGCCCGAGGCGAGTCTTCATGGAGTCCATCCACGCGGCCGATTCCTCCGCATCGAGAACGTGTCTTTCCAGGTTCGTTGCGTCGGGGCTAAGGACTCGACGCAAGACCACCAGACGGCCTTGTTCCGCCTTCAGGGGAACGCCGTCGACAAACGCGCGGCGTAGCTGGCCGCGAGAATTGAACTGGTAGACCGGCTCACTCCCAAAGTAGAAACTGGCCGCCCCGTTGGCGCGAAAGCCGGCAAAGAGAGGCTGAGGATCGTCGGCAAGGCGCAGCTCCGCGCGCTCGACCAGCGCTGTCGCTTCGCCCAGCAGGTCTTCGCGGTCTTGTTCTTGTCGAGCCATGGTCGAGCCATGCAAGATGAGTACGAATCGGTGAGTGGACAGCCAGACAGCGCCGACAGAGATCGAAGATCGAATGGTAGACCATGACCAGGGTTGTCGCCAGAGTGGCGTCGGTCGATCTCGATGTGCCAGGGTCGTTTGGCTTGGCTGGCCTCGTGTCGAGTTTCCCGCGCCGTCTCGGTGACTGTTAACGCGGACTCAGCCCACTAGGTCATGAAATGGAAGTCGAGCTGGAGGGTGTCGTCTTCTTCCTGGGCAATCTCGCGAATATCGTCGCGGGCCGCGAAGAAAGCGTCGATCACCTCGCTGTCCCATTGCTCACCCGCACCTTGCCGCAGGATCGAGTCGACTTTACTTTCTTCCATTCCCCTTCGATACGGGCGATCACTGCCCATCGCGTCGAAAGAGTCTGCCACGGCGATGATTCGGGCCTGCAGCGGAATGTTGTCACCCATCAAGCCGTCGGGATATCCCTTGCCGTTGACCGCTTCGTGATGGTGCAACACACCCGGCAAAACATGCTCGATCTTCTTGATGTCTTTGAGAATCTTATGCCCCAGGCCGGGGTGCAGTTTGATATGCTCGTACTCGGCATCGGTCAGTCGACCGGGCTTTCGCAGCACGCTGTCGGCAATTCCGATCTTGCCGACATCATGCAGCAGCCCCGACAGATAGATGGTGCTGGTTTGATCGGCCGGCAATCCCATTTGTTCCGCGATGCGGACGGCAACGCGGGCCACCCGGTCACTATGACCACGTGTGTAGGGGTCTTTGGCATCGATTGCACTGGAGAGTGCCCGCACGATCCCAGACATTAGTTCGGCCTGTTCATGGAACAGTTGAACATTGCTGCAGTGGATTCCGAGGATCGATGCGACGCTGGACAACAGACTGCCCTCGACCGTACCGAACTCTCCATCATCGACGTGATTTGCCGCCAGCAGGTACCCGAAGCAGCAATCGCCTGCGCAAATGGGAACCATGACGAGTTGTTCCACTTCGACGTCGACCCACGGATTGTCCTCCGTCGATTGATTGTTGAACACCAAAGTATGGTCATGCGAATGAGGGCCGGCGAGCTCGACTAGCTCGTGAAGCATGGCGTCCGAGAGTGGCGACGGACCGTCGACATAGAGCTTGGCCTCCTCGGACGACGAAACCTCGTCCCTGCTCGATTCGCGGGCGGCAAATCGAATTGCCAGGGTCTTCGCCGGCACGATATCGGTCAGCCAATCGAGAGCGGCCCGCCAGAGCCGAGCGGGATCTTCGCCAATTCTCAGGTTCTCGCTGAGACGATAGAGCAGCGTAATTTCTTCGTAGGTCGATGCGAGATTGCTCGACAGGTCGGCGATGTTCCGCTGGAGATGATTGGTCTCGTAAAGTTTGTCGGTCGCCAGTTCGGCCATCCGTAGCAGCGCGTCGGGGCCCCACGGCGAACGGTCGGCGCGCCAAATGGCGGCGTCCGTGGGGCTGACTCCCAGCTCACCGGCCAACAACACATCGCCCGGATCGGCTTGGGATTCCCAGGAGAGAAAGTCAGCGACCGCGACGAGAGGGTCGTGCATGTCCTGTTCCGCCGCCGTATCCAAACGCTCTCGTCGAAGCGGAATGGCCAGCGTCAAAGTTTGATTGCGCTCGTCCAGCAGTTCGGGGCGTTGACGCTCGGCGACCACGCGACACAAACTGCTTCGCAGTGACCAGTCGACACCCCGTGCGTCGGAGGCAATCTCGATGGCGTCGCCCGTCGATCCACACAGCAGGGAAAAGTCGACGCCAAAGTACTGGCGCAGCTGCTGGAGGGCCGAATCGCAAGGCGAACTCGTGAGGGCAGATTCGGAAGCGTAAACGTTCTGAGTGGGAGCCTTGGTTTGCATCGTCCAGTACGTTTCTTCTGGGTGATAATTGCTGACAATAACGGGGAAGCCGCAGTGAGAGCCCGCGATCGAGCAAGCCAAGTGACTCGGTAGCCCTCTTATGGAATTCTCTGCCCAGATACGGGATTCGGATTTCCAAGAAAATCTACGTCGCCCTGGGCCCCTTCGCAAAGCGATTGGTGACAATCGAGAAGCTGACCGCCCAAATTGGCGAGCTTCGTCGGCCCATCTCGACGGCCCACAGCGAATGTATCGATTGTAGGGCACGCACGTGGGCCTGCCGGTCGCCAAGAAACGGTCCGGACGTGGGTAAAAAATCGGCGTGGAAATCGACCCGGAGTCAGCCGCGTTGGCAAAGATTACTCGCGAATCCGCTCTCGATAACGGGCGCTCACCCGATCAAGAAGTGCCCGATCTTCGGCCGACAGCGAATCGATACCTTCGCGATGAAGCCGCGCAAGAATGACATCCGCTCGGAGTTCGTCCTCATGAGCTTGATGCTGTTGCTCAATCTCCTTGCGGCGACGGCGGCGTTCTAACCAGTCTAGCCAGCGATGGAGAACTCCCGTCGGAGCAGGCTCGGGAGGATCCATTCGTGTTTCCGTCCGCTGCTCGGTCTTCTGTTCCAAGCTGGTATAGCCTTGCGAGAAGTCGTAACCGAGCGAGTCTTCCTCTCCCTCGTCACGTGGATTCTCCTGGGAACGTAGGTTCCCCGTCGCGTTGGCACCAAAGAACACCGCTAAGGCGCTGATCGGGAACCAGGCTGGAACGGCGACGTTCGAGGGAGCGTCTCGCAGAGCGAAGGCCAGCACCAGGAGCCCGAAGATAACGATCAAGGTGGAACTCAAGACCAGCCCATCCGACAGCTGACGTTGATGCCGATACGACCACATGAGGGCATTGAGCATACGCCCCCCATCGGTCGCCGTTGTGGGCATCATGTTTACCAACAGCATCACCCAGTTAATCCAGAACGCCATATTGACGGCGGCCAGCAGCGGGTTTTCGTTGGCCAAGAGTCCCACAGGATAAAGCGGGTTGAGAAGCTGGAGCGAAATCGCGCCGCTCAAGGCATAAATCATAATTCCCGACAGAAGCATGCCGAGAAAATTCCCCAGTCCCCCCGCCGACGAAGCAAACAGCTCCGCCAGGGGATCATCGAAGCGGCTCCAGCGCGATAGCCCGCCGATGGGTGTCAACACGATCAGCTGGGTCTCCTCTCCCGCGCGCGCTACGGCAACACAGTGCCAGGCTTCGTGCCACACGACGCAAGTGAACCAGACCACGAGGCACAGCAGGCCGTACTTTCCGTAGCCGTCCCCGGGACCGTGAGTCGTGACAAACAGGACGAAGAGGGCAGCGACAAACCAAGAGAAGTGGATTCGGACTGGTATTCCCAACCAGCGTCCCACGCCGATGCCACTATCCGCAAGATCGCGCATCCCGAACACTCCTGTTCATCATGTCGGGGTGTTTGAACGTCCCGGCGAGGGCACACGCTTCGCCGGGCATCGTGCTGCCCTCGTCTTGATGCCTGTCGCATGTTGACGACAAGCGTCGGCGGTTACCAGCCAGTGACGGTTCGCCAATCACTGAGGGGCAATCATTGACGGGCCAATCATTGACGGGGCCGACTTAACCGCTATCTTACCAATACTCGAATTGGGCGGCAAACAAGGCCAGCACTTCGAGCCGCTGAGGATCGATTGTCCGCTCTATTGCGGAGCCGGTCAGAAGACCATGAGGTGCTTGATTTCGAGAGGGAAATCGATGACGCACGAAGAACAGGTGCTTTGTGAGACGGCCCGATTTCGTGTTGTGCGACACCGTCGAGAAGCCCCCGACGGCGGGGTGCTGGCACGCGATTTCATTGAACATCCTGGAGCGGTTACGATCGTGCCTCTGCTCGATGATGGCCGCGTCTGTCTGATTAAGAATCGTCGACTCGCGGTTGGAGAGCAACTTGTTGAATTGCCCGCGGGTACGCTTGAGCCCGACGAGGACCCGCTAGCGACCGCGTTTCGAGAGCTGGCCGAGGAAACCGGTTACCGCGCGGAGCAGATGGAAAAGATCCACGAGTTCTACATGTCGCCAGGCATTATGAACGAGCGCATGTATCTGTTCGTTGCTACCGGACTGACCGAGGGCGAGACAAGTTTGGACAGCGGGGAGGAAATCGAGATATTGCCCACGGCCTGGGAGGAGGCCATGAGCATGGCCTGCGACGGTCGAATTCAGGACGCCAAGTCGCTGGTCGGTCTGTTGCTCTACGATCGACTGCGACGTGGCTAGCTGAACCGTGTTGGACAGGAGCGAAAGGCCCCGCTGCCAGTGCCCATTTCGTCTAGGTCCCAGGGACGTTTTCGTCCGAGGTTTTCAGCCGTTGGATCGGACGAGCCGGGATCGTGGCGCTTTTCGCGACTTCTCTTGCCAGCTATGATAAGGTATCGCGCCGCGACTCTGTCATACTTGCTGCTTTCTGGGCGAATGACGTGTAGCGCAGCTCCCTCCCTCAACCGTTCGATCTTCAACCCGCCGACGGAATTCCAGATGTCTCGAGCCTCCTGCCGCGGGCCTATGCTCGCGTTGATGCTGCTGTTCTGCTTAACGCTTTGCCCGGTCGCTGGAGAAGCGGAGGACCGCCTCGGTCCCTTCACCGGCGCCAAGCGGAGTGTTCGCAGCCGGGAGATCGACCAGCATCACATTCGACTCGATCTAAAGCTCGATTGGGACAAGCGAGAGCTGACCGGAACGGCCGACATCACATTGAGTCCGTTCCGCGATACCCGGAAGATAGTTCTCGACGCGGCCGAGATGGAAATCAAGAAGGTGACGATGCGCGAAGTCGATTCCAGCGACCCGGCGCGCGAAATGGAATTCAAGACGCATGAAAACCAACTGACGATTCACCTCGATCGAAAGATCACCCCCGACGAGAAGATTCTCCTCAGTATTAATTATCGAACCATTCCCAAAGATGGTCTCTATTTTGTAGGCCCCAGCGAGAACGACCCCGATCGCCCGAAGATCGCCTGGACTCAAGGCGAAGCCGAGTTTGCTCGGCATTGGTTCCCCTGCTTCGACACACCGACCGACCGGCTGACGAGCGAGATTATCGCGACGGTACCGGCGGAGTACACGGTGCTATCTAACGGCACTTTGCAGAGCAAGCAGCGGAACGATGACGGCACGCAGACCTGGCACTGGCGCCAACGAGGCCAGCATGTGACTTATCTGCTGGCGTTGATTGCCGGTGAGTTTGAGGCCTATCGACAAGAATGGGACGGGATCCCGGTTGTCTCGTATGTGCCCAAGGGGCGACTGGCCGATGCGTCTTGGACCTATCGCAAGTCGCCGGAGATGATTCAGTTCTTCTCCAAGAAGCTGCAGTACCGATACCCCTGGGAGAAGTACGCGCAGATTACCGTCGAGGACTTTATGTGGAGCGGGATGGAGAATACATCCACCAGCACCATCAATCTCATTTATCTTCATGACGAGAGGGCCTACCTCGATCGCAACAGCGAGGCGCTCGTGTCTCATGAAATCGTGCACCAGTGGTTCGGCAACCTGGTGACTGGGAAGGACTGGGGCGAGCTTTGGCTAAACGAAGGATTCGCTGTCTATCTCACGCACATTTGGACGGAACACGATCGAGGCCAGGATGAAGCCGATTGGCAAATCTACAACGAAGAGCTTGGCTATCAGGGGCTCGATCGGAGGATTCGTCGCCCGGTTGTCAGTTATCGCTACAGCTCCCCGTTCGATATGTTCGATGGCCACTCCTATGCGAAGGCGGGGCGAATCCTCCATATGCTGCGGTATGTGTTGGGCGAGGAGTTGTTCTGGAAATCGATTCGTCACTACTGCAAGCGAAACGCCAATCGCTCGGTTGAAACGGCCGATCTGAGAATCGCCATCGAAGAATCGACCGGCAGATCGCTGAACTGGTTCTTCGATCAATGGCTTCATCATGCGGGTTACCCGGAGTACCAAGTCGAGAAGGAGTGGAACGAAGACGACAAACTGCTGAGCGTCACCATCCGGCAGAAACAAACGGTCGACGGTCGAACGCCGCTCTTTCGGATGCCGGTCGAACTGGAATTTGTGACCTCGGACGAGACGACAATTCGCACTGTCACGGTCGCCAAGGCGGAAGAGACGTTCCATTTCAGTTTGCCGGAGCGTCCACGACGGGTGAACTTCGATCCGCGAAACTGGATTCTCAAGACTTTGGAGTTTTCGAAGAGCAAGCAGGAACTTCTCGACGGAGTACTGCACGACCCGCACATGATTTGTCGCTTGCGTTGTGTGAAGGCGCTCGGCGAGTTTGATGAGGACGAGGAGGTGACCGCCGCGCTCTGTGAGGTGGCTCGGTCCGACGCCTTCTACGGAATTCGACAGGAAGCGACCAATCGACTCCACGGCCGCCCGGGAGAGGAAGTTCGACGGACCCTGTTGGAACTCGCGCAAAATGACCCGCATGCTCATGTCCGCCGAGCCGCGATTGGAGGAATTGGGGACTATCAAGACGAGGAGGTGCGCGATGTCTTGCGATCGATCATCAAGACCGATCGCTCCTATTATGCGATCGCGGACGCACTGCGGGCACTGGCCCGGGCCGATGAAGAGAATTGTCTGAGCGAGCTGATGGCCGCTCTCGATGCTCCCAGCGACAAAGAGGTCATCCTGCGGGCGGCGGCGGAAACTCTGGCGGGACTTGAGCATGAGACAGGTCGTGCCGCCGTGATGGAGATCTTTGAGACCACCGGCAATGTCGATCGGCGCGCGGCAGTCATGAATGCGGTGGTCACCATTGGCGAAGGCAAAGACGAAACCACCGAGAAACTTGGCCAGCATTTGGACCACGCTCTGCAACGTGTTCGTCGGGCCGCCGCTCAGGCACTCGGCCGCACGAATGATCCCGCGGCCCTGGTACTGCTGAATAAACGTCTCGAACGGGAACGGCGGTTCGCCGTGAAACGTGACTTGAACTCGGCCATCGAGACCCTGGAGTCGGCGGCCGAGGAGAGTCAGGAACTGACAGGCGAAATTGAAAAACTGCGCGAGAACCAGAAGCGTCTGGAGCGTCAGTTGAAGGAACTCGAAACAGAAGCGGCAGAATAGCACCCGCTTTCGGGTCGACTCTCAGATCGGCCGCGTCTACTTCGCACTCGGCCGCGGCTGAATTGCTGGCCATGCTGAAGATCACCAGCACGAGCAGCTTTCACAAGACGGCATCTTCGAGTTGCCATTTCAGCTGATAAGCTGTGTCGAATTTGCGGATTGTGGGGCCGCCGATTGCGCGAAAGGGTTCGTCTTCACCGCTCGCAATGCTTGCTTTCCGAGCTTACGGGATATCCGGCGTTCTCCCGAGCTTACGCAGATTCCGCACAATTGCTAAAGGCCGTACCGCCCTGGCTTCGATATCAAATGTAGGACTTTCGCTAGCTACCAATGCGCGTTGGTCCTCAACTTTTGCGAACTTGGCTCTCGCTAATTAGACGGTGCCGCACAGAACAGCGGACCTATTGAGGCCGGTAAGCCAGACAAGGAGCTTGCAATGAGGCGGATGAACACTCTTCAACTGATCGTGTGCGGCGTTGTCACCGCGGGAGCACTCGTCTCGTCCCACGCCGCTGGGCGGCAGCCCGTTATCAAGGCAGCCCCCTCGATAGCCGTCGACCGTGGAAAAGCGAACACCGATATCGAGGTCATTCGCCAGCGCCATCCCAATCGAACGGTCAAGATCGAGCGCGAGGTGATCCGCGACGCCGACGACAACTATGTCAACCACGGCGCCTGGAAGATGTGGGACAACCAGGGTGAGCTGGTCGCCGAAGGCCGATATCGGGATGGCAAGCGCCAGGGCGATTGGACCGCATGGTTCCTTGAGAACGAGTCAAAGCTCTTCGCGCAAGCGCCATTCAAGCACTTCCAGGCTCCGTTTGTATCGCGAACAACTTTTGAAGAAGGTCGCCTTCATGGTGTCTGGACGATTCATGACGCCCAGGATCGCAAAGTGTGTGAATGGAACTTCAGCAAAGGCGAACGACACGGATCGTGGACCAGCTGGTACCCGGGCGGGCAGAAGATGCGCCGACTCCAATTTCACCAGGGTGAGCTCCAAGGCGAAACGATCAGCTGGGATCGAAGCGGAAAAGTCGCGCAAAAGGACTCGTACGAGTCGGGGCGAAGACTGTCCGACAAAGTCGAGCACTTTTCCAAGAACGAAAAGAAGTCGGAAGGAGTCTACTTGCTAGCGAAACAAGAGCTGGCCGGTAAGGACGATTGGTGGAACTGCGAGCTCGCCAAGTTTGAGGTCGTGGGCAAAGACGAACGCCATGGACCCTATAAAGAGTGGTACCGCAACGGACAGCTTCGCGGCCAAGGGACGTACGAGTATGGCCAACCGACGGGCCTGTTCACCTGGTGGTACGAGAACGGACAGCGGTCAGTCGAGGGACACTTCGACGCCGGTCGCAAGATCGCTCAATGGACCTGGTGGCATAAGAACGGTCAGAAGTCGATTGATGGGGAATACGAAATTGGCGCCCCTCACGGGAATTGGATCTGGTGGAATATCGAGGGAAAAGTTGCTCAGCGAGTCGAGTACTCCTCGGGTGGCAACCCCGGACTACCTGGCGAGAAAGACCTGGCTCCGCAGGCGATCGCCAAGGGCGCCAAGGATATCGATTCAGAACCGAAGAGCAAGAGAACCCGAGTCGTCGAGAACCCGTCGACGAAGACAAGACTTCGGTAATTTCGGCTAGAGGCAAACACTCCGATAACGATCGGTGGGAGCTCGTCTTCCACCGGTCGTTTTTTCTTGCGCGTCGATCCTTGAGCAAGTGTTTTTTTGTCCTTGCTGGGCGGCTGGAGAACCGCAAGAACCATGATGTCCAAGTCCGGGTTGTTGGTCCCCTAGTCCGGAAATCTCTACCTCCGAGTCGAGGCTTAACGATGAGAAGGCTTGGAACGGGGCGATTATCCGCATTCCGAACGAAGTTCGGTCAGGAGGGAGGTCGGCCGCGCGGAGTTGCTGCTTGACAGTAGCCAGCTGAGTAGCAACCATTGACTCAGTGGCAAGCCAGTCCTCTGGTGGATTCACGCCTTTGCGAGGCGGATTTCGCCCAGCAATCGTGGCCCCATGATCGGGGCAGCCCTTTCTTCGACGACCTGCCTACCATCAATCGCTCATTTGCCGACGAGGATATATTCGAGATGACTTGCACTTCGCATTCGGTCTGGTTTCGCCCAGTCTATTTCTTCAGCTTGGCCCTAGGGTTTGGTTTGGCGGTCCTGGTGCCGGGTGGCGCCGACGCGCAGCCCGCCGAGGGTCAGGATGCTGAGGCAGCCGAAGAAGCGGTTAATGCGTCCACGGACAACACACTCAACATCAAGGTGATCCTTGAGAAATATCCCGAGATCAAAGAGATTTTGGAGAAGTATCAGGAGGATCGTGAAGGAACGGTCAAAAAGCTAAATGCGTTCAGCGATGCCCACGATGATCTGCCTCCGGGGGGGGTCATTTTGGCGCTCGTTTTCTCCAAGCCTGCTCAAGCTGCCTTCCACCAGCAGGCCCTCGACGACGCAGTTCAGTCAAATCCGAACGATCCCGACGCCTACTTGATGATGGCGAATCGAGCCGTCTCGCAGCGTCGCCGCACCGAAGCTGGCCTCTTGATCGACAAAGCAGAGCCGCTGCTAAACACATTCGCCGGCGATGCCGAACGGAAACGCAATGTGCGGAAGCGGTTCTATCAGACCCGTGCTTTGTTGCGTGAACAAGATGAGCTTTGGCAGGACGCTGCCGACGATTGGGCGGAAAGATTGAAGATCGACGACCAACCGGGAGTCCGCTATCGATATGCCCGCTGTTTGTTTCGGGTTGGGACAGAGGAAGCCCGCAAGCAATCTTTGGCGGAGATGACCAAGGCCCATCAACAGGACAGCGAGAACATCACGCTGCCTTATGTAGCCATTGCGAAGTTCTACGATGAAATCGAGGACACCGCCAAAGCGGAAGAGTGGTTCAAGGCGGCTGAGAAGAAGTATCCGGAGGATCCGGCTGCCCACGTCCAGTTAGCCCAATGGCAGTGGAAGCAGGGGAATCCCGATGAGGTCCTTCGCCACGCCGAAGAGGCGGTCAAACTGGATCCTGATAGTTTGGATGCGAACTTCTGGCTGGGAGTCGTCCTCCATTACCGAGGGGACGATGTGGAACTTCTTCGCTCTCAAGAGGTGCTTTCCAAATGTCAGCGATTGGCCCCGGACAATGCCACCATCCGAAATCATTTGTCCCTTGTCCGACTCGACCTGGGCGACGCCAACAGCACGATTATGGCCCGCGATATGGCGGTTGAGACCCTCAAGACAAATCAGCGGGATCCTTTTTCCCGGGCCACTCTGGGTCATATTCTCTTTAAGGCGGATGCCAGAAATCGACAGACCGGTTGGAATTATCTTAAGTCCGTCGCAGGATCGCCCAATAACGATATTCAGTTCTTTCTAGCTAGCGCTCTCGTTGATGTTGGCAAGACGGCCGAAGCCAAGCAGCTGCTGGATCGTATCTTGGCTGGCCAATCCTTGTTCGTCTATCGAGCACAGGCCGAGAAGCTGGCTCAGGCACTGAATTAGGGTCGGCCCGTCGACTTCTCAACGAAGACGACTTTTTGTGCCAAGATGGCGCCAAGAGAGTCGTCGGAGGTCCGTCCTCCAGTCACTTACTCATCCAGGGGCGGCAAGTCATCGACGGTGATCACGCCGCCTGGCGCGTCGATGGCAGCACGTTGGACAACCTGTTCCAGCTCCGAAATATTGCCCGGCCAGGTGTACGAAACCAGTTTCGTCAGAGCCCGGGCGTCGAGACGTTTGACCGGAAGTTCGAGGTCCTGGGCCACCTGTTCCAAAAAGGCTTCGGCCAAGGGGGCGATATCCTCGGAGCGGCGGGACAGCTCGTCGGTGTGGAGCGAGACCGCTTCCAGGCGGGTGTACAACTCTGGCAAAAAGCACTGACCTTGCACTTCTTTCTGGAGATCTCCCAGCGACGAGGCAACAAAACGGACATCGATGTCGAGCGACTGCGCGACGCCCAGCGGACGAACGCGACCGGCGCTGACGACATGGAGCAGGCGTTCTTGTTCTTCTAATCCCAGTGAATCAATCCGGGAGAGGAACACCGTACCTCCGTCGGCGACCCGCAGCGCTCCCAAGCCCGACCCCGTGGCCGTCGGCAAGGCGCCGGCCTCATGCCCGAAGAGCTGACTGACAAACAAGTCGCCGCGCAGCAGCGCGCAGTCGACCGGCACGAAAGGCTTGCCCGCTCGAGGACTTTGCTCATGAAGACAGCGGGCGAGATGCCGCTTGCCGGAACCAATCGGCCCGGTGATGACGACGCTATAGGGAAGTCGCGCGACCTGAGCAACACGCTTTCGCGTCGCCTCGGCCCATTCCGATGCGCCTGCAATTTTGTAAATGCCACGTCCCGCAGCCATATTCGACCGCCACTCTCGTTCCGAAAGAAATGCCAAGGAAGCATCCCGCAGGACGATTCTCAATATCGCCCTCTTACCCATCAAAAAAACGTTCGACGTCGCAGTCGCCTCGACGTCCGGCAGCGGGAGCGACTTCGCCGAGCTAACTTCATTGTCTCTGTCGATGCGACAATTGCAAGCTGGGAGTCGGCGGACTAAGCCTTGTTCTTGTGCCACCAGGGGTGCGAAATCAATAGGATCGACAGCGATAGAGCCAGAAACAGAATGCCGCTGATCCGTGAGTGAGCCAGCTTAACCGCTAACACTCCATCGTCGCCAAATCGCCTCACTCCCACCAAGCCTGCCAAGCGGACGCTATTGAAAACATACAACACAATTACCCCGACGGCCATCACGATTAAGAAGCGAAATGGTCGCGACGAGGACCATGTTGCCACGAACAGGGTAATTCCTAGTATCAGGAAAGCCACGAGGGACTCCATTTCGGCGCAAAATCGGGTCACTTCCAAGCTGCCACTGCGGTCCAGACCCAGGATGGGATTTCCCGCCAAGGACTGACCGGTAACGACTGTGTCCGACTGGACCCGCTCCAAGACAGAAACGGCGATGGCGATGCTCGACTCGCCGGCCCAGCTCCACAGGTGTTGAATATCCGCAACACACAACACGAATGTAAGGGCGATGATCGCCGCCGCAAACAGGTAGTGTCCGTTGGTCCGCAGCCAGCGGGCCAAGCCGCGAGGGTCAAAGCAACTCAAGAGGGCGGTCGAGCCGACGAGCGCGGCGAGCAATGCCCAGAAAGTAACTGCCAGGAGGCTCGCCTCCCCGTCCGCCGCGCTGTCGTGCAGACGACGAGTCCAGAGGAAAAGTCCGAAAAAAGTCAGTAGATTGGCAGCGATCCAGACCGAACGGGCTACACGGGAAGGGGACGAGAGCTTGAGTAGGCCGCGACCACAGAGGAGTATTCCCAACGCGGCTGCCATGAGCGCGAACGAAGCAACTTCGGGACGCGCCACATCCGCCATCGCTCCGTTGGAAAACTCGAAGGCGACGGTAAGGAAGCAGATCTCAGCGACAAGGAGAACGCCCACCGCAAGAAGCCAGTAGGGCTGGGCGTTGGGAGAGGTCTCGCGCAGCGCTTGTCCCGAGCTGACTCGATCGTCCGAATATTGCACGAGGACAGAGGTTCCTAAGAAATGAATTGGATTGGATATTCCCCGGGTGGCCGCGGTTCGCGCTTGTCGAGCCGTGAACTGTGCATGCAGGGAGCCTTAGGGATCGCTGTCGACACTGCTGCCGTCGGACGTTTTTCCGGTCGCCGGACGTCCGTTGCTCTGTGGGGAGGAATTGACCGAAGGCCCAATGAGTGCTTCGATTTCGTGCTCATCTAGGATCTCTTCTTGGATCAGGCCGCGAGCGATCTTCTCCAGCTTCTCGGTGTTTTCGCGTAGTAATTCCATGGCTCGTTCTGCCGAGCCATGCAGAATCCTGGCGACCTCTTCGTCGATAACCTGGGCGGTATGTTCACTGAACTGACGATCGCTGTGAAATTCCTTGCCCAGAAACGGGTTCTCTTCCGTGGTGTGATAGGCCACCGGTCCCAAGCGCTCGCTCATACCCCAATGCGAAACCATCCTCCGGGCAAGTTTCGTCGCTTCGGCCAAGTCACTTTCCGCTCCGGCGCTATACTCGTCATAGATCAATTTCTCGGCCGCTCTGCCACCGAGGATAAAAGTGAGTCGGGCGTGGAGATCGTTTTCGCTGATGTTGAAGCGTTCCTCATCGGGTACCAGCTGGGTCACTCCCAGAGCTCGCCCGCGTGGGACGATCGTCACTTTATGCACACGGTCCGCCCCCGGTATGATCCAGGCCAGCAGGGCGTGCCCTGCCTCGTGGTAAGCGGTCATCTCCTTTTCATGGTCGTTCAGTATCTCCTCACGTTTCGAGCCCATGAGCACTTTGTCGCGGGCGTGCTCGAAGTCCTCCATCTCGACCTTGTCCTTGCCACGGCGTGTTGCCCACAGGGCAGCCTCGTTGACAAGGTTGCGGATGTCGGCACCGGTCAACCCGATACTTCCTGCCGCCAGACGCTCGATATCGACATCGTCGGCTAGAGGGACATTTCGTACGTGGACGCCAAATATTGCGATCCTTCCCTTGTAAGTGGGGCGATCGACCGTGATATGTCGATCGAATCGCCCAGGACGGAGCAACGCCGGATCGAGCACGTCGGGACGGTTCGTGGCGGCCAGCACGATAACCGACTGCGTTGGCTCAAATCCGTCCATCTCACTGAGGATCTGATTCAGGGTTTGCTCTCGCTCGTCGTTGCCACCACCGAGACCAGCGCCTCGATGTCGTCCCACGGCGTCAATTTCGTCGATGAACAGGATCGCTGGTGATGCTTCCTTGGCCGTCTTGAATAAATCGCGAACGCGACTGGCCCCGACTCCGACGAACATCTGAATGAACTCGGAACCACTAATCGAGAAGAACGGCACACCGGCCTCTCCCGCGACCGCGCGGGCCAGAAGGGTCTTGCCGGTGCCTGGTGGTCCCATCAACAACACGCCCTTGGGAACCCTCCCACCCAGACGTTGGAATTTTTGAGGATCTTTCAGGAATTCGATGACCTCCTCGAGGTCGCGTTTGACGCCGTCCAGGCCTGCCACGTCCTTGAAGGTAATTCGTTTCTGGTCCGAATCGTAGCGTTGGGCCGGACTCTTGGTAAAGCCGGAGAGCAGACCTCCGCCCATGAATTGATCTCGTGCCCGCCGAAACATCGACCAGATGACCACAAACAGAATGACCGTGACGAACAGATAGACGAACATCAGCATGCCGGTGCTGTCGGGCGGCGTCTCGGCACGATAGCGGCCCTTGAGCTTTTCATGCATCAAGGCTTCGAGGTTCGCATTGTCGGAATGATTCCAGACGGTCGTGACGAACTTTTTTCTTAATCGCTCTACCTCGGCCTCCTCGTCCTGCGCGCTCTGCTTCGATTCGGCCTGTTCGTCAATTTTGGAGGCGTCGCTCTCGGCGGGGGCCTGCTTCTCCTCGCTGGCCTTCGATTTCTTTTTCTCTTTTTCCTGATTCTCTCGTATTTTTTCCGGGTCCAGCGGCGGGGAAACAAATTCACCATAGATCTTGTCACCCTGAACCTTGGCGTCGGCAATATTGCCAGCCAGAAGCTCCTGGCGAAAGAACCCGATCGTGATTTCCGATCGTTCCTCGCCCCAAGCCCTCATAATCAGGAAGACGACGCCAATCACGATGGCCAGCATCAGGAACATTCCTGTATTGCTCACGCGTGGCTTGGGCGGCGCTGTTTTCTCGGGCGGGGCATTCTGGGGACGGTCGTTTTCCATGCACTTGCTTTCCGGCTCGAAATGTTCCTTGACGGCGCGGGCAGGCGACGTCGCTTCGAGAGTATTGTAGAGGGTCGAAGAGCGGAGAAGTATGCCGCGCCGCGGACCATCTCCTCAAGTATTCGAGTGCGGCACTTGCAGAACCACGACTGAGAGCCAGTCGCGGCTCCAGGAAACGGGAGGGATGATACCGGGCTGGTTGTCCGCCAATCCGATGCGAACGGGCAGGCATACGGAAGCGGAGGTCCCGCGTCGAATAGCGGATCGCCCGTGGCAGGAGTACACTCAAGGCGATGTCGGACTCAACATTCCTTCCGAACTTTTCCAGCCGGTAACTTGAAATGTTCGGGGCGGTATGAGTTAGAGGATCTCTTCGCCGTCCTCAAATTTCTGCCGTGAGACTTCTTCCCCCTCCTCGTCCCACTCGATTTGAACACCGTGCCTCTTGCCGTTGCGGTACTCCCACTTGTACTTTTGGGTTCCGTTTTCGTACCACTCTTCCAGGGAACCGCTGGGTTGGTTGCGGATAAACTCGTACTTGGACTGTAGTTGTCCACTGGGATACCACTTTTGAACGACGCCGTCCCGCTCACCATTCTCCCAGTTTTCTTCAAGCTGTTTTTGTTCCCCGCCTTCGAAGTACGTAGTCGTGGTTCCCTGACGCTTGCCAGAGTCCCAATCCTCGGTCCTGCGGAGCGTACCATCTTCGTAAAAGTAACGGCATTCACCGTTCTGCATGTCATCGACAAAACTGCCTTCTTTGGCCAGCTGTCCGTTCTTATGCCACCACTGCCAATCGCCTTCACGCTTGCCGTCCTTGTATTCACCTTTTTTCCAGAGTTGGCCGTTGCGATGCCACTCCTGGTACGTGCCTTCATACATCTTCTCGCGTTGATCGCCGGTCCGCATGATGTGGACCACCGCTTTTCGCTTGGGAGTGCCGTCAGGAAAATTTAAATTGACCGATTCCGCCTTTTCAAAGACACGTTTCTCCGTTCCAGGCTGAGTCTTCCGTTGCGTCCGTCGTTCACTGGCCGGACGGCGAGTGGCGGCGACTCGAGGTGTCGATTTGGGACCTTCGGACGTGGGAGGGCTAAAACTATCGCTGGGCCGCCGCGGTCGAGCTGCCGGTGAATCGGCAGGGGAGGGTTTGGGAGGGGCCGGGCTGGTGGCGTTCGATTCCGACGGCGAATCACCTGTATCGGCACTGGCGACCGTGTCCGAAGTATCGTTGCTCTCCTCGGCGGTTTCTCCCCCGCCGCATCCGCAGAGGATAAGCGTGGTCGAGAAGACTAACGCCGCACCGGCCGAAACATTCACTCTCATTTTCTTCCTCTCAAGTAACTCTGGCCTAAGTATGCCAGTTGCCCAAGGTCCGCCTCATTGGAGCTCTCGTCCGAGGTGCCAAGCTTTCAATATCCCAAAAAATGGACGGCCGGTCTATCGGTGTCCGCGTTGCCCAATCGCCGAGGCGAGAGCCGTCAGCGACAAGAAACCGGTTCTGTCGAAAGCCGCTACCCATTATACTTTGCCTCCGCAATACGTGCCCCAGCGGGCTCGTTCTCCCGATGGCCCCGCGGATCGACCGAAATACGAACATGACGGCTTCTGGCCCAGTTATTCGCCGTCGCGGCGCTATCGCGGTTGTGCACCGCGCGGGCCGCCTGCTGGTCATTCGCCGTTCCGATCAGGTTGTGGCCCTTGGCGCCTACTGCTTTCCTGGTGGCGGCATCGAAGGCGAGGAGACCGAAACAGAAGCGCTGGTGCGGGAGCTTCAGGAGGAGCTGGGCGTTGACATATTTCCGGTTCGTCGGCTCTGGAGAAGTGTCACCGATTGGAGCGTGGAACTGGCCTGGTGGCTGGCCGATTTCTCTGCCGATGCGGAGATTCGACCCGCTCCGGCCGAGGTCGAGCAGGCACTCTGGCTGACGATCGAGGAGATTCGCGTTTTGCCTAATCTACTCTCCAGCAACCATCAGTTTCTCGATGCCTTGGAGTCGGGCGAAATTTCGATCGAGGGCCTGGAGGCTTAGACCAAGCTTCGATCGGAGTGATCTCAACTTCGCGACCGAACGGGTGCTTATCGAGAAGCGTCTCGAGAGCCGTTGTGATAACGCCGATTGAAGATAGCGGGATCCCAGGGATCTAGATATTCGGCCGTTTCCCGCGTTCCCGGTGAGCGGGGAAAATCGGAACTCTTGGCGGGAACACGCGCGCTGCTTCGTTCAATCGACTGGGAGAGCGCCGCGGGCTGATCTTCAATATGGTCCGGCGGGTCAGCCTTGACTGTCGTATCAACAGTTTGGCTGGCAAGCGATGACACCCACTTCGATAGATGCTCGAGACGCACCGATTCGCCTTCGCCCAAGACCGGTTCCTTCGCGGCTCCATGTGGCCGAGAAGCGGCTGAGAGTAGGGGGCTCTCACTGACATTCTCGAGATCGATCCAACGTAAGATGGCCTGGAGATTTCTCTGTGTGGCGCGACGGCTGATAATGTGGCCATGTGTCGGGCGGATCAGGCGAAACTCATTCGAAGCCGCATTGCCATGACATCGCGCAGCGGCACAGCCGGCCATCAAGATCGGCTGCACCGTTCTTCGATAGGTTTCTACCGTGCCCTCCGGCATGTTCCGCGTCAGCCGATCGAGTGCTTCGGCATCGTCAATGGCACCTTCAACGGCACCGTCGGCTGGCTGAGAATCGAGGGTCGGAACCGGCGGAGCCGAACTCACAGGATTCTGCGCCATCTCCAGATTTCTGCGCGTCAGTTTGACGCGTGACCGCGCGCTCGGCGGAGCGAGGTTCTCAATGCTCACCAGCAGGCGGTCGGCCTCGACAAACAATTCGTGCTCAATACACCAATCCGTCAGCCGCAGATAGCCGGCAAGATCGCCAGGCTCAATGGCCTCGTATTTTCTCACCAGCGCCTCTTGGATGTCTTGGCAGACATATTCGACCTCGCTCGCTCGAATACGAATCTCGCCGGTCGGAAGAAGTACGTGATAGTTGGCGCCGGCGTAGCTGATCTGACCGGACAGCATTTGGCCATTCCGCAGTAACAGAACTCGCGAGCTGGAGAACGCGGTTGAGGGCTCGCTCGCGCGCAGAAATGTCGGCGAATTCAGCATCATCAGCGAGAAGAACAGCCAAGCCAATGCGAACAGACGCAGCCAGGGCTGGCGAAGCACAGCCAAGCGTGATTTTTTCTTGCAGTGAATCATGGGATCGATTCTCTGTCAGTTGAGCTCTGGAAACACGAGCCGATTGCCGGTCATCTCGTCGACAGTGCCAAGAACGCCGACAGTGAATAGGACAGGGTTGCCGGCTTTCCGCGGAATTTGGCGGCGAAAGCTTAGGAGACCTGTACGATTCGGTCAATGCGAGAGCAGACCTTTTGGAACGCTAGCGGATGTTCAAAATCTTCTGCTAGACTGCACGCTCTTGTCCGCTTTCGGTCCCTGGGCCACTCATCCGGAGAGAATCCTCTATGCGGTGCTACACGGTCGACGGAACAAGTCTTGAGCAGCTTCTCCTCGGCGAACGTCCGACACCGACAATGGGAGCGGGCGACGTACTTGTCGCCGTTCACGCGGTTTCTCTGAATTACCGAGATCTTCTGGTTGTTGATGGGCGTTATGGTGGACCTCAAGATCCGCCTATCATCCCGGTCAGCGACATGGCAGGCGAAGTCCTCGCCGTCGGCGACGAAGTGACGGCTTTCTCTCCAGGCGACCGCGTACTCAACGCTCCTTTTCGACATTGGCCGGCCGGCAATCTCCGCCGCGATTGGTCGAAGACGTTTGTCGGAGGCCAAAGGGTCGACGGAGTCCTTGCCGAGGAAGTCGTCTTTCCCGCCGATGCTCTTGTGCCTGTGCCGGCGCATTTGAGTTATGCGGAAGCTTCTACTTTGACCGTGGCAGGGCTCACGGCCTGGGCCGCAATCGTCACGCATGGCAAAACCCGCCCTGGAGACTGGGTGCTGCTACATGGCAGCGGCGGCGTTTCAATTTTCGGTGCCCAATTGGCCAAACTGTTGGGCGCCCGCACCATCCTTACCACCGCCAGCGCGGAGAAGGCCTCGCTGGTTAAGGAAAGGTTCGCTGTCGACCAGACGATCGATTACACGGACGAGGATTGGCCACGGCAGGTCCAGAAACTGACAGGTGGTGGGGTGAATGTCGTCGTTGAGGTGGCCGGTGGAGAATCCCTTCAGCGATCGATTGACGCCTGTGCGTATGGGGCTCGGATTGGCTTGATTGGGGTTCTCTCCGGCGCCAGTTCGTCGATTGACGTTTTCACAATGCTGATGCGACAAATCACAATTCGGGGTATTTATATGGAGTCGACCGAAGAGCTTCAGGCCCTGGCACGCGCGGTCGACACGGGCGGGATTCGGCCTTATATCGATCGAGCCTTTCCCTTTGAGCAGGCTCGAGAGGCCTACGAATACCTCGCTTCACAACAGCATGTCGGCAAGGTTATTGTCGAGGTCCGCTAGCTCTTCAGCAGGGACGAGAGAGGCCTGCGGGATAGGAGGGAGCCATGGATTCGGTGCTGGCCGCTACCAGAATATGCTCGACAAGCCCTTTGTTTGACCTGTCTGGCGACTTGATGAGGTCACCGGTGCTTGAAAACTGCCAGTAATTTGCGATAGTTGACTTCTACGCGTGGCCAACAGGCCAATAAATTCGGCCGATCAAGCATTTTCCGTGCATCTACTGACACGAGCCTTACTTTCCGATGACCAAGCAAGAAGCAACTCAAGAAAAGGCGCCGACAGAACAAAGCGACGCCAAACGAATCCTGCTCGTCGACGACGATCCCGAGATTATCGAAACACTCCGACTCGCGCTCGAGACCAAGGGGTATGTCGTCTTGGTGGCCCGCGATGGAAACCAAGGGCTAGCGATGGCGGAGCGGGAAAATCCGGATCTGGTTATCCTCGACATGATGATGCCGAAGCGAAGTGGATTTCTGGTGCTGGAGAAACTCCGTCGCTCTCGACCTGTTCCGTTGCGTGTCATCATGATTACCGCCAACGAGGGAAGCCGCCACAAAGCCTATGCCGAGATGCTGGGTGTCGACGATTACATCCGCAAACCGTTCGCTCTCGATCGTTTGATCGAGAGCGTGGAACGTCTCGTCGGCTAGGCTGAAGAACAACTCTCCGCCGTCGTCGGCCCATCGGATGACGGGGCGTACTGGCGCGCTAAAAGCAAGTGAAACGCCCTAGTCGGCATGGCGTGCGGATGTTTTTCTGAGAATTTTTCAGTTTCACATCGGAAGTCAGACCGGAAGCCCCAACCCCTTTGTGAATGGGGATTTGGCCGATCGTGCCAGATTTCACAAAGGCTGGGATAGACGGCAAGCAGGCAAATCGATATTGCCGCAGGTTGGTATTCGACCGATACTTGAATGTGGAATGGATGGCCGGTGTCGACGGCAATGGAAGGCCGACTCCAGCGACAGGATTGTCGCTCAATTTCCCCTTCCGCTTTGTCACTTCGCTGGCGGGCAATAGGTTCTTTCGCAACTTCTATTCGCGCTTTTCCGCACCTGTAAGCCACGGTGTTCTCTCGCGCGGCCTTCTCGGAAGTAGATTCCTTGATGCGGCGCGCGCCGAATTTCCACCGCGAAGCCTTGTGTTGCGCAGTGCGCGAATTAATGTCGAATGTAGAAATGTAGAGCAGAGACAAACCCGAATTGAGAAGAACGAGTTCAAACGCCATGCAAAATACTGCTTCACCGGAGTCGCTTGATCCGCCGGACGTCGCTGTCCGCTTGGATGCGGACTCCACGAGACGTAGAGACGACGACCTGAAATTATCCCTAAAGTTATTTGTTACACGGTCACGAGCCGCGGCCCCAGCGCAAGACTTGAATTGGGGTGCGAGGATGCCGCGGATGTGATCCGACTCGTTGGGAGGATTCTCCATGAGTGGTGGACACAACATCATTTCGCTGATCGCCGATCGACAGGATCTCGATCAATTTCGTAAGAAAAACTGGGAAGGAACCTTTGAGGAGTACCTCGATCTGGTTCGTGAGAACCCCGAGGTCACGCGAAATTCGTTCCAACGCGTCTACGATATGATCCTCTCGTACGGGACGAGCGACTACGAAGTCGCCCGCGAGAAGCGAGTCCACTACAACTTCTTTGACGATCCGGACGAAGGCGGCCGCGACGGCGTCTTCGGTCTCGACCCGGCTCTGGAAGCGTTGGTCAACGCTTTTAAGAGTGCCGCCCGGGGTTACGGCATCGAAAAACGTGTTCTGCTGCTTCACGGCCCCGTCGGTAGCAGCAAGAGCACCATCGCTCGCATGCTCAAGAAGGGCCTGGAGCGATACACGGCCTCGGATGCAGGCGCCCTCTACACGCTCGGCTGGCGCAATGAAGAAGGTGGCGACATGGAGTGGTGTCCGATGAACGAGGAGCCGCTGCACCTGATTCCGCTGCGCTTCCGTCCCGATGTCGAGACGAAGCTTCATGAGGGACGCAACGGCGTCGACTTCGCGGTCCATATCAAGGGCGAACTCTGTCCCTTCTGCAGGCACCAATACGGCGAACGACTGAGACAGTACGACGGCGACTGGACGCGAGTGTTGAAGGATGTGCGCGTTAAACGCCTGATTCTGAGCGAACAAGACCGACTCGGGATCGGGACCTTCCAACCGAAGGATGAGAAGAATCAGGATTCCACCGAGCTCACCGGCGACATCAACTATCGAAAGATCGCCGAGTACGGCAGCGATAGCGACCCGCGAGCGTTCAATTTCGACGGGGAGTTCAATATCGCCAATCGTGGCATCATCGAGTTTGTTGAAGTGCTCAAGCTCGACGTGGCGTTCCTCTACGACTTGCTGGGAGCGAGCCAGGAGCACAAGGTCAAGCCGAAGAAATTCGCCCAGACCGATATCGATGAAGTGATTCTGGGACACACCAACGAGCCGGAGTATCGTCGACTGCAGAGCAATGAGTTCATGGAGGCGCTCCGCGATCGCACCGTCAAGATCGACGTCCCGTACGTCACCACGCTCTCCGACGAAATCAAGATTTACGAGAAGGATTACAACCGCGACACCGTCCAGGGCAAGCACATCGCTCCCCATACAATCGAGATGGCCGCCATGTGGGCCATTCTGACTCGACTGGAGGAGCCCAAGAATGCCGGCCTGACGCGGTTGCAGAAGCTCAAGCTCTACAACGGGAAGAGCCTGCCGGGCTTCACCGAAGAGAACATCAAGGAGCTTCGCGAGCAGACCACGAACGAAGGCATGCGCGGTATATCTCCACGCTACATTCAGGACAAGATTTCCAATGCGCTGGTGGCCCACCCCGACGCCAAGTCGATCAATCCGTTCATGGTCCTCAACGAACTCGAGGCGGGGCTCAAACATCACACGCTGGTGACCAGCGACGAGATTCGCAGTGAATTCATCGAACTGCTGTCGGTCGTCAAGGAGGAATACGAAAACGTTGTCAAAAATGAAGTGCAGCGGGCCATCGCCGCCGACGAAGACGCGCTCAAGCGGCTCTGCGGCAACTACATCGACAACGTCAAAGCCTACACGCAGAAGGAAAAGGTCAAGAACAAGTTCACCGGTCAGTACGACGAGCCGGACGAGCGGCTAATGCGATCGATCGAGGAGAAGATCGATATTCCCGACAGCCGCAAAGACGACTTCCGGCGAGAAATCATGAATTACATCGGCGCTTTGTCCATCGATGGCAAGACGTTCGATTACGCCACGAATGAACGACTCCATAAGGCGCTCGAACTAAAACTGTTCGAGGATCAGAAAGACACGATCAAACTTACCAGTCTGGTTTCCAACATTGTCGACGAGGAGACTCAGGCCAAGATCGATGTCGTGAAAGGTCGACTGATACGTGATTATGGTTATGACGATGAGAGTGCAACCGATGTCCTGAACTTCGTGGCGAGCATCTTCGCCCGTGGTGACGCTAAGGATTCGGCCTAGGCGGTTCGCTGCCAATGCCACTCCTGGCCCATCACGGGTGTTCGGATACGACCGCGCGGGCTGCCAGCCATGAAGGCTGGTCGGTCCCGCGGGCTACGGCGGTAAAGGACGACCGCTAACAAACGGATGCCAAGGTGCTTCGAGACGCCTACGGTTCGCCGTAGGCGCCGAGGAGGACGGCGCGGTTGCCCTCAATGAATGAGGCGCATCCCGATGACAATGAAGATCGAAACCGATCAACGGCGATTCCGACAGATCGTGCGCGGCAAGATCCGTGAGAATCTGAGGAAATACGTCGGCCATGACGAGATGATTGGCCGCAAGGGTGGCGATCTGGTCAGCATCCCGATTCCGCATCTCGACGTGCCTCGTTTCCGGTATGGGAAGAATGGGTCGGGAGGTGTCGGCAGCGGGGAAGGCGAAGAAGGCACTCCCATCGCCGGTGGGGGAGAAGAGGGCGATGGCCAAGGGCAGGCTGGTAGCGATCCGGGGCAACACATCCTGGAAGTCGATGTGACTCTGGAAGAGCTGGCCGACATCATGGCGCAGGAGCTGGAGCTCCCGCGCATCGAGCCCAAGGGCAAGGACAAGATCACCCAGCTCAAAGCCCGCTACAACAGTGTGCGGCGCACGGGTCCGGAGTCGCTGCGGCACTTCAAGCGAACCTACATGCAGGCGCTGCGCCGTCAGATCGCCTCAAATAGCTATGCGCCGCACAAGCCACGAATTGTGCCGATCAACGAAGACCGGCGGTACCGCTCATGGGACGAGAAGAGCGAGCCGGAGGCCGCCGCCGTGGTCATCTACATGATGGATGTCTCGGGCTCGATGACCGACGATCAAAAGGAGATCGTGCGAACCGAGGCCTTTTGGATCGATACGTGGCTGTCGAATCAGTACGACGGGATCGAAGTTCGCTACATCATCCATGATGCGGCCGCCAAGGTGGTCGATGAAGAGACCTTCTACCATACCCGCGAGAGCGGTGGCACCCGCATCAGCTCGGCCTACAAGGCGTGCGCGGAGCTGTTGGCCGAGGAATACCCGACGTCGGAATGGAATATTTACTGTTTTCAATTTTCCGATGGGGACAATTGGGGCGAAGACAACGAACAGAGTATTGGGTTGTTGCGAGATACGTTGCTGCCGGCGTGCAATCTTTTTTGCTATGGCCAGGTGGAAAGTCCCTATGGAAGTGGCGAGTACATTCGCGCGCTTGAAGCGACCTTTGGTGAAGAGCAAGAAAAGATGGTGCTTTCGGAGATCGAAAACAAAGACGCCATTTACGATTCCATCAAGCTGTTCCTGGGAACCGGTAAATGAGAGTCGTCAGTGTGGGTTGATTTCTCCGCGGCGTCTTTCGGTTCACAGAACAGCACAAGTCAGGCAAGGAGTATTTCATGTCGGAAGCTGCCAGGTTGGGTTGTTATTGCGTCCAGTTGGGTCACGCTCGGGTCCATGTCGAAGGCCATTCACCGGAAATGGCCTTGAGTGAAGCCCGGCGTCGCCTCAGACAGGAGTATCCCCGGCTCTGGAAAGAGATTCACGAGACCGACGAGGGAGAGTTTCGCATCGATCCCACGCTCTAACTGACAATTTAACGAAGCGTATTTCCAGACGGCATGAGAACGCAAACAGCTTGATTTTCGCTTTGAACACCAACCCCCGGCAAGAACCATGGCCATTGTCACTTACGACCCGCTACCAGACACCCTCGCGGGGCTGCAGGAAGTCATCGAAGAGAATGCGCGGGCCTATGGTCTCGATTTCTTCCCGACGATTTTTGAATTGGTCGATGCCGATCAACTGAATGCCATCGCGGCCTACGGGGGCTTTCCGACGCGTTATCCCCACTGGCGATTCGGGATGGAGTACGAAAAGCTCGCCAAGAGCTATCACTACGGGCTAAGCAAGATTTACGAACTGGTGATCAACAACGATCCCTGTTACGCCTACCTGATGTCCTGCAATTCGCTGACCGATCAGAAGCTGGTAATGGCCCATGTCTACGGCCACTGCGACTTCTTCAAGAACAACGCTTGGTTCAGTCAGACCAGCCGCAAGATGATGGACGAGATGGCCAATCACGGCAATCGGATTCGCCGCTATATGGATCGCTTTGGCGTGGAGGCGGTCGAGCAGTTCATCGACTGTTGCCTGTCGATTGAGGACCTCATCGACATCCATTCGCCCTTTATTCAGCGTCGTGAGGCGGGGCCCGATCGCTACAACTTCCAGCCCGGCGAGGATGGCCAGGAGTCGCACAGCTCGGCCCGCTTCCGGGCCAAGTCGTACATGGAAGACTACATCAACCCGCCGGACGTGCTGGCGGAAGAACAACGCCTGCGCCGCGAAGAGAGCCAGCAACAGCAGGCCTTTCCCAGACATCCCGAAGCCGACGTGATGCTGTTTATTCTGGAGCACGCACCGTTGACCGCCTGGCAGCTCGACGTGCTGTCGATCATTCGTGATGAAGCGTATTACTTCGCTCCCCAGGGCCAAACGAAGATCATGAACGAAGGCTGGGCCAGCTTCTGGCATTCCACGATCATGACGCAGCAGCAGCTCGATCCCGAGGAGGTCATTCACTACTGCGACCACCACGCGGGGACGATGGGCGGTTCTCGCACTCAGTTGAATCCATACAAGCTGGGACTTGAGCTGTTTCGCGACATTGAAGATCGCTGGAATAAGGGACGCTTCGGCAAGGAATTTGACGCCTGCGACGACATGCGCGAGCGGCAAGCCTGGGATACCGGCGCCGGTCGCGGTCGAGAGAAAATCTTTGAAGTTCGTCGAATCCACAACGACCTGACCTTCATCGACACGTTTCTAACGCTTGACTTCTGCCGAGAGCACAACTTCTTCCAGTTTGGCTACAACCAGCAGGCCGATGTGTACGAAATCGAGAGTCGCGCATTTCCGCAGATCAAACAGCAACTGCTCTTCAATCTGACAAACGCCGGTCGACCGCAAATCTCCGTCGTCGACGGAAACTACGAGAATCGAGGCGAGCTGCTGCTCCATCACCGCTACAACGGCGTTGAGCTGAAAGCGGACTACGCTCAGGATACCTTGGCCCATCTGGCCAGCCTGTGGACGCGACCGGTACATATCGAAACCGTCTTGGAGGAGAAGCGGGTTTTGTTGTCGTTTGATGGAAGCGAACACACCTCAACGGACCTAGGGCAGGCGGAGGAACTCGCCGAGGCCGACCATCCCAAGGAAGCCTGAGCGAACGGGCACGCACCATGCCCCATGAGGTAAATGATCGTGAAACCGACCGAACAGATTCGCGAACAACTGGATTCGCTTGGGTCGCAGGCCGATTTTACAACCAGCAGCCACACGATGCTGGCCGAGCAGGCGGGCCTGCGAATCACTTGCGAGCTTACCGCGCTGGGCACCTTGGGATGCGCGTTTCGTCATCTTACGGTGGAGAGTGAGACCCTGGCCGACGCGACCATGGAGCAGGTTCAAGAGATCGGCACGGCGCTGTCAAAGAAACTGACTTACCTGCTGGAACCAATCGCACCAATTGAAATCGACGCCGACGGCTGTGTGGTTCAGCTGCGATCTCAGCCCCCGCATCGCGTTGAGGAGAGTCGTTCCTATTACGAACTGTTGGTTCGCCGTGGAGGTTCGATCTGCCTGCGCCGCTTTGTCAAGTCGAATGGGACGGTGCGTGAAGAGACCCCCGCCAGCGTGACCCGCGAGGTCTTTCTACGTCTGGTCGACGATCTGTCGAGCGCTCTCAAATAGCGAAGACTTGCCGTCGCGGTTCGCAAAGGGTGTGCGATTCTGTCGACGAGCCGCGACAGCGTTTCGCAGGGCATTGCCCTGGGTTGTGACTCTCTTGCGAGCGTCCCATAATGCGGTCTTCCTATTAACCGCATTGACCTGTGAAGGCTTGTTATGAGTTCCCGACCCCATCCTCCCAGCGGCGAGGCCGCGGAAATATCCCTCGAACCGCACGAGGGCTGGCACTGCAGCCACCTTTACTACCGCTTCGACCGCGCTCGACTGGCGGCAATGGACGCTGCAGGTCTCCAGAGCGGTCGAGAGGCCCTCATCGAGATCCTCAATCCCGAAGGGGAGGGAGCACCGACACGTTTGCAGACGTCGATTGTCAGTGGCCACAAGGCCGATTTCAGCCTGATGCTGCTCGATCCCGATCCGATGGTTCTCGATTCCGTGCATCAACGCGTGCTCGCCAGCCCCTTGGGAGCCGCACTGGAGCCGACCTACTCTTTCGTCTCACTTACGGAAGTCTCCGAATACGTACCCACGCTTGAGCAGTACGGAGATCGACTGGTGGAGGAGGGCGAAGAGCGTGACAGCCCCGCCTACAACGCCAAGATCAAGGCGTATGAGCAACGCGAGGTTCACATGCGTCGCCAACGGCTCACGCCCGACCTGCCTCCCTGGCCGGCGACCTGCTTCTATCCGATGAACAAGAGTCGTGTGCCGGGTGCGAACTGGTTTCTGCTCGATTTCGCGGAACGCTACAAGCTGATGGCCGAGCATGGTCGAACGGGCATGACCTTCGGCGGCAAGGTGACTCAACTCATCACCGTTGGTCTGGGGCTGGACGACTGGGAGTGGGGAGTCACCCTGTGGGCGCGAAATCCCGAATTCCTCAAAGACATCGTCTACCGGATGCGATTCGACGAGGCGAGCGCGGGCTACGCGGAATTCGGCCCGTTCTACACGAGCTATGTCACCTCGGCGGCCGAGATGCTGGAGCACTGTCGTATCGGGTAGAAGGTTAGAGCGAGACCAACCCTAGGTCTTCGCATCAGCTGCTGGTTCTTCGGCCGTCGGCTTCCCTTCGGCCTTGGGCTCTTCCTGCTTCTCCTTGACCAGACGCGGCTTGAGGAACATCCGGACTTTTGTGCCGATCGGCGGCACCAACTCGGTGTTGGGCGTGAAGGACAGCATTTCCTTCGAGGCACTCAGCTCAGCTGGCAGGTCCAGTAGACACGAGGGAAAGTTGGAGACGCACACAAAATCGCCAGTGTGGTCCGACTGAAATCGCGGCTTGCCGCCGTCGACTCCCTTCCAAAAACCGCTACCTGCAAATACCCAGGGTAGATCCAACACATCTTGTGTGTCGTTGTCGATGATCAGGTCCTGGGCCGGGACCTCGATCTCTTCGTCCCCCTCCATCCAACGGACCGTGATGTCAATTTGGGTGCCATGTGCTGGCTCGAACTTGGGTTCAAACTGGGCCGGTCCACCTGGTACCGCGCCGACAGCCAACAGGGCGGCCATGATCAAGCTCGGTTTCGTATAGGCGGCAATAATCGACTCGTGTTCTTTGAAGCCGCCGGTGCAGATGAGCATCTCCAGAAGCCCCGTCTTACGACAGATTCGTCCGTCAATAATAACGACGCCGTTCTTCTGATCGATCCACGAGGCCTGTCCCGTAACGGGCAGCCAATCTTCCGATACTTTGCCATAGATGTTGCTAGGGTCGTTGTTGGGCGGCGGCGGTGGCTCATCCGGGATCACATTTCCATCCGCATCGCGAAGCAGCCCAGAGCCGATCTCCGGCAATTCCTGACTCTCTTCCTTTTCATCATCCTCATCCTCGTCGCCTTGATCGGCTTCACGTTCGACGACGGGAGTGATCACCGGAACGACAACCTTCTCCCCGGGGTCGGCCTCAGCAGCCTGGGGTTGTTCGCGATCGTGTGTGGCTGGCTCGCTGGTCGAGCGAGTTGTTTCAACTTGCTGCGTGCATCCGATCAGAAAGGCCGGCAACAGCAGGAGAAGCCCCAGGCACGAAAAGCGCAGCAGTCGAGCGGTCATCGTGGAATCCAAGGGTGGTCGTTGATCTCGGTGCATTTCCGACTCCATCGTTAACTAGCAGGTCTGTCGCAATGCCAGTCGATTCCGGGGGGAAGACAATGGCCCGCGTCTGCTGCTAAGATACCCGCTCGTTACACATTGGTCCAACACGATCTTGATGGGTAGCGTTAATTCTTGTTAATTGCCTGATCTTCAACCCGATTAGCTGGACGATTTTCCTTATGGCTGCCACCGCCGCACCGTCGTCTGTCGACACGGATAATTCGCGATTATTGCGCCTGCTAGGTGAGAAAGCCTGGCATTCTTCGGCTCCCGGTAAACTCCGTCGAGCTGCTTCCGAGAGAGACACCACCGCGCTCTGGAAGACCTGGAAGAAATACCTGGAGAAGCGCGACCGATCACCGCTCCGCGATCTTGTGGTGGGCAAGAAATCGCCCCTCTCCTGGACACTCTCGGCGAAAACCGATAAGCAGACGGAACGACTCATCGAGCTGCTCGACCGTACGGCGTGTGGGCGTCGCAAAGCGGCGGAAGAATCGGCGGAACAATTGTCTGCCTGGTTGGTCGAGAACGAAGGTACTCCGCTCGATCGGCTCTCGGTACTTCAGTGTCTCGGTTGGTGTCATTCTCTCCCGCAACTCGTCGAATCAACTTCCGCGGAACTCTGGTGTGAATTGCTGGAGCGACTGCTCGGTATCGCGGAAGACGCGGTGGCCCTGTCGGTCGAAGCCGAGCCGGCGGTGGTGCAAATGCTTCGCGGTGAACTGCCACTGACGCTGGCCTACTTGCTGCCAGAGTTGCAGGGTCCTCGCGCGTTGGGAAAACAAGCAGCCGAGTTCCTCTCCAACTCGATCGTGGAAATGCTGGATGGGGAGGGAGTGTTGCATGCTCGCTATCTGGAGACCGCGCGAGACCTGCTGGCCTGCTGGACGCGTTGTCGGGCCCTGAGCAATGAATTCAAAGCGGGCCGCTTGAGCCAAAAGGCGGGCGAGCAGTATGCGTGGTTGATTACCTCCATGATCCGACAATGTCGGCACGACGGAACTCAGGTGTTGGCCGAGCACCAGCAGGGGCCTTGGTCCGCTGCCATGTTCGACACCGCTCTCGATTTGGAGGGCGATGAAGCGGACGAGGAAATCGCCGACGTGGCCCTGCCTGGCCGTTCCGGTGGTTATGAACCGGAGGAGGAATGGCCCGCCACGTCCAACGATTCGGAGTGGGCCGAGATTGCCACGCTTCGTAGTGATTGGGCCAGGACGGCGAACCAGGTCAGTATCGCCTACGATCGCCTTCCTTTGCGTTGCGAATTAAACGCCGGCAAACAAGCCGTTTTCTCGTCGCCGTGGGAGTTTCAAATCGAGGCCGATGGCCGTCGACTTGAGGTCGCGCCCGACGAAGAGTGGGAGCAGGTCTGCTGGGAATCGGACAACGATTGCGATTACCTGGAAGTCGAGATCGATCTTGAAGGAGGGCTAAAGCTACAACGCAGTTTCCTGCTTGCCCACGAAGATCAGTTCTTGATCATGGCCGACACGTTGCTGGGAACGTTTGCTAAGCAGCTCGATTATTGTGGCCGGCTGCGACTCGCCCCCGACCTGCAAGTTCGCACCGACAAAAAACACTCCGAGCTGGCCGTGGGCCTCGATGAGCCGACATTCCGAATCTTGCCGCTGGGGATATCGGAATGGCAAAGTGACCGCCGGAGAGGAACGCTCCAGTGTAACGATGGCGTCTTGGAATTGCGGCAGTCGCTCTCCGGCAGCTCCATGCTGGCTCCGTTGTTTTTTGATCTTTCTCGCCGTCGCCGAAAAACGCCGCTTACCTGGCGGCAGCTTTCCGTCGGAGAAGAGAGACAGGTTGTTTCGTCCGATGTGGCCGTCGGCTACCGTGTGGAAATTGGCAAATCCCAGTGGGTCTATTATCGTTCGCTGGCTCCCCGCGGGAATCGAACGGTGCTGGGTCAAAACCTCAATAGTGAAATCATGGTCGGGCGATTCCATCGCGATGGCAGCGTGACCGAACTGCTCGAAGTCGAATAGCCTTTCGAGTGAGACGCGGTTCTTGTTGTCTGCGCCGTTCGCCGCGGCACATCTCTCCGTCATGACTGACCGGCTCCGCATTCTCGCCGATAACCTCGCCGCCGTTCGCGACCAGATCGAAGAAGCGGCCGCCACCGCGGGAAGAAGTTCCGACGATATTCGGCTTGTAGCGGTCACCAAGTATGTCGACGCGGCAGTCGCGCGGGATCTCTTCCAGGTCGGCTGTGCGGAGCTGGGCGAGAGTCGTCCTCAGTCGTTGTGGGACAAAGCGGAGCAATTACCTCAGCAGGAGATTCACTGGCACCTGATCGGCCACCTTCAACGAAATAAGGTGCGGCGATCCTTGCCTCATCTGGCACTACTGCATTCGATTGACAGTCTGCGGCTGCTCGAAGAGGTCGCCTCGCAGGCTGCCTCGCTCGATATTCGCGTACCTGCGCTACTGGAGGTCAATATTTCTGGCGAGCCGGAGAAACACGGCTTCGCGCCGGAAGACCTGGAGTCGCTGCTGCCACGCATTGCCAGTTTCGAACAGGTCTCCATTCAGGGGTTGATGGCCATGGCGAGACGAGACGGCGGCCCCGATCTGGCCCGGCGCGATTTTGCCGCTGTGCGTGAATTGCGGGATGAGTTGCAAACTACAGCGCCGGACAACATCTCGCTCGATGAGCTTTCGATCGGGATGAGCCGTGATTTCACCGAAGCGATCCAGGAAGGCGCCACGATCGTTCGTATAGGCCGAGCACTCTATGAAGGCCTCGATACCTAGATATCTTTGGAAGCTGTGGGATAGTCCCATGGGCTTTGCCATTCTCAACTCAATCGCGTCATGGACTGGCCATGTCGAAAGCCAACTCAGAAGTGGCCACGGAAACGCATACCGAAGGAACGGTGCTCCGTATCAAGGTGCGCGCTGGCGGGCGCGGTGATAGCCTTGCGCCAATCCAGAACGGCAGACTACGGGTCACCGTGACCCAGCCTGCCGAACGTGGAAAAGCCAACCGGGCTGTCGTGAAGTTGTTGGCGAAACAACTCGACGTCCGCAGCTCACAATTGCAGATCCTTCGTGGGGAAACATCCGCTGAGAAGCGGCTCCTCATTCGGGGGGCCATTGCTGAAGAAGTCGATCGTCGCATCGAAGAAAAGTTACGGGAGTTAACGTAAACTAGGAGTTGACGGTTACTCCTAGCGAACCGGGAGAGAATATGACTTGTCGTTATAGAACACCCCACCTAGAATTAGTTAGCTAGCTAATCACTTCTCGCAAGTTGCGGGAATTCGTGATCCTCAAGTCCCCCTGGCGGGGAGCAGTAAGGCAACAAGAAGATGCTTCGTCGGGCCGGAACATGGATAGGCCTCATGCTGGTCACATTACTCGCCGCCGGCGTGATGATCGCCGCCGGCGGCGACTGGTTCTTCGATCCAGAGGCTGTTGAAGTGGCGGAGAAGCCACGGGAGTTGACCAAGACGCCGGTCTCCGTGCAGCGAATTGACGAGGAGCAGATCAAGCTCATCGAGAAGTTCTCCGGCCGCCTCGAGCCATTTGAATCTTATACGTTCGCCTTTGAGATCAGCGGGCGTCTTCAAGAGTTCGGCGAAGGGAAAGACGGGCAACCACTCGACGAAGGCATGCGAGTTAAAAAGGGGCAAGTTCTCGCGAAACTCGACAATCGACTGTTGAAGGCCAAGCTGCTGAGTGTCGCGGCCCAATTGGATGAGGCCAAGGCTCGGCTGGAAATGGCCTCGAGCGATTACAACCGAGGCAAAGAACTCAAGGATTCGGGCGGCGGTCTGATCACGGATGAGGAATACGAGACTCGCTTCACGAGGTGGAAAGAAGCCAAAGCCCAGCTGATGATGGTTAACGCCATGATGGAGCAGGCGAATCGAAATCTGGAAGACTCGCGAATTGTTTCTCCGATCGATGGTGTCATCGACAAACGTTATGTCCAGGTTGGCGAGTCGGTCCGCCAGCACGATCCCATCTTCAAAATTGTCCAGCTGGACCAGGTGTTGTTGGTTGTCGGGGTTCCGGAATCGAAGATCCGTAAGATCAAGGTTAAGCAAGAGGTCAAACTCAACTTTATCGGACGAGATACCTTTGGGCACCCCTGGCCAACTCGCACAGGCCATGTCCATCAAGTCGACGAGACTGAGAATGAGGTGTCGAAACTGTTCGAGGTTGAAATCCGCGTACTCAACCGAGATGGCGCGCTGAGGCCCGGCTTGATCGCGCTGGCCGATATCGAAGTCCAGAAAGTTCGCGGCTTCAAAATCCCCACTTCGAGTGTCTTGTTCCGCACCGAACGAGATCCCAAGAGCGGTGCTCGTGAGAAGACGGCCTCCATCTTTTCCGTCATGAATCTGGATCCGGCCGCCAAGGATCGTGTTCCGACGGTTGGCGATAAGGCGGACTACGTTGCCCATCGATACCGGTTGGGAGACTGGGTCGAGCAAGACATGCATCTGGTTCTCACCGACTTGCCCGAGGAGCACCGGAACCTGGTCGTCCGTGGTCAACATCGCCTCGTCGAGGATCGCCCCGTGGAGATTGTTTCCGTCAACAAGTATTCCCCGTCACCCGACGATCAGGATCCACCGCTCTACGGCCCCGACGCGGAATATTATGACGACGTCATGACCGGTCCTCGTGCCGCCGAGCGTCAAGAACCCGAACGCTAGTTCGTCGATCGCCAGTCCACTTTGGCAAATGGCCGCGATACGACATTATTTTCTTACAGAACCCGAGCCATGTTTCTGAGTCGCCAAGTCATCGACCGCCCGCGGATTGTCATCGTGGGTTCGCTCTTGGTGATTGCTCTGGCGGTTATTGCCGCGTTAACGATTCCGGTGCAGCGAACACCGGGCATTACGAAAGCGGTCGTACTCGTTGCCATTCCGTACCCGGGCGCGAGCCCCGAAGAGACGGAAGTCGAGATTACCCGCAAGGTCGAGAAGGCCCTCGAGACGCTGAATAATGTCGACTTTATTTCGTCGAACAGCATGCGGGGTTCCAGCGTTACTCAGATCATGTTTCTGGACGGCATCACGCCCAAGCAGGCTCGCGCCAACGTCAAGCACGTTGTCGACGAGATTCGCAATGAACTTCCCACGGGCCGTGAAGTCCAACCCCGGATCATGGACATCGATTTTGAGAACGCGCCGATCATGCTCGTCAATCTGTCGGCGCCCGAGGGTTTTGACCCGCGGCGTCTCAAGCAGATCGGCGAAGAGGTGGAGGACGAGCTCAACACCCTCTCGGGCGTCTCCAATACCCAACTGTTCGGCGGGCGAGAGCGGGAAATCCACGTTAACATTCATCCCGATCTGGCCGCCGAGTACGGCCTGACCATTGCCGATTTTCACCGCACGTTGGCCGATTACCACTCCGAGCTTCCGGGTGGCCAACTCGATACAGCCCATTACAACGCCCAGGTTCGAAGCGAGACCAAGTTACGTGGAGTCGACGATATTCGAGATGCCGTTGTTAGCCAGCGAGACGGCCATCTGATCCATGTTCGTGATGTGGCCAATGTCATCGATACCTACCAACGTCGAAAGAACATTGCCCTTCTCGACGGTCAGGAATGCGCGACGATCATTGTGAATAAGGAGGCCAACATCAATACGCTTGGGGCAGCCCGAGCGATCAAGGCTAAGGTTCAAGAACTTCAGCTGCGGTACCCTCACATCTCCTTCTCGACCACGCGAGATACCTCGGAAGAAATCTCGCTGATGTTCCGCGTCTTGGGTTCGAGTTTTGTGTTCGGCGCGATGCTGGTGCTCATTATTCTTGCCTGGACGATGGGGCTTCGCGTTTCGATCATCGTGCTTTCCGCGATCCCTTTCAGCTGTGCGATCGCGGTGATCTTCTTGTTCGCGTTTGGCGTTCCTGTCTCCAATATGGTGATCTTCAGCTATATCCTGGTGCTCGGGATGGTGGTCGACGGAGCGATCATCGTGGCGGAGAATATTCATCGTCACATCGAACTGGGCGAGCCTCCGGTGGAGGCGGCCAAGAACGGTATCGACGAAGTCAGCTTGCCCGTGTTGGCGGCCGATCTGACCACCGTGGCCGCCTATCTGCCGATGCTGCTGGTGCCGGGCATCATGGGCGACTTTATGAGCGTGATGCCGAAGGTCGTCAGCGTGGCCCTGCTCGGGTCGATCCTGGTGGATCACTATCTGATTCCGGTATTGGCCGCTTACTGGTACTCCAAGCACGAACATGTCGCGACTCGTAAGGCCAAGGCCCAGGCGGATAGTTCGGACACTCAGGCCAGCGCGTTCGAGGCCACGCTGAGCACGCGGGGGCCGTTCACACGTCTGTATGCCGCCGTTCTGCGACTTGCGCTGCGACAGCGCTGGGCAGTCATTATCGGGGCTTGCACGGCGATCTTTATGGCCTATGTCACCATCCAACAGATCGGTTTCGATTTCTTCCCCGCGAGCGATCGGGGACAGTTCGAAGTGCACTACGAACTCCCACTGGGGTACAGCATCGAAGAGACGATTGCGGCTCAAGCCGCCATCACCGACGGACTCGAACGCCTGCGGGAGTCGGGAGACTTGGTCAATTATGTGTCGGCCATTGGATCCTCCGAAGGTCTGGCAAGTCGCCTCGAAACCGATTCGGCCACGGGGCCGGAGTTCGCGAACGTGATGGTGCAGTTGCCATCGCCACTGGACCGCGAGCGACACGAGGATGACATCATTCGCCAGCTTCGCGAGGACATTAAACCGTGGCCGGGGATGAAGATCTCGATCGAAGAAATCGAGGAAGGTCCGCCAGGCGGATTCAAGGTCGCCGTAAGGATGACGGGGAAGGATCTGGAACAGCTTGGAGAGTTGGGCGATACGGTTGTAGAGCGACTCAAGGGCATGGAAGGAACGGTGGACCAGGGTAGTGATTACCGCCGCAATAATCCCGAGATCACCATCGATCCGATTCCCCAGGTTGCCGGGCTGTTCAATGCCACGAGCGCTCAGGTCGCGCAAGCGGTTCAGACCGCGATTCTCGGCGACACGCGAATCCAACTCAATATTGACGATGAAGATGTCACGCTGCGTCTCCAGGTTGCTCCTGAGTATCAGCAATCGAAAGAAGACATCGAACGACTCATGCTCACCGCCGCGGACGGAAGCCGAGCGACGGTCGGCGAACTGGCAACGATAGAGCGAGGCGTGGGGCTCTATAGCATCAATCGATACGATCGTGACCGGGCCGTGACGGCGCATTGCAACATATCCGAGCCGGAGAAAGACCCCGTTCGGAAGAGCTTCATTCAGACAATTCTGGGGCTCTTTAAGAAAAAGGAGCCAGCTGTCAGTCCCGATGTCATCTTTGGTCGGCTGAGCCGTGAAGTGATGCCGGAGCTTGGCTTTCGTAAAGTGACAGAGGTTCTCGACGATCCCGATGAAAAGCAGAAGCAAGGCCTGATCGAGAAGCTAAGATCGAGAGTCGTGTCGGCCACTACACCTGCGACCAGTTCCAACGCGGTATTCATCGGACAGGTTGGCACGCCTGCCGAGGGAGTACGCGCCGAGTTTACCGGTGAGAACGAAGAGCGCGACAAGAACTTTCGCTATTTGTTGATATCGATGTTGATCGCCGTCGTCTTGATCTTTGCCATTCTGGTCTTGCAATTCAATAGTTTCCGGCAGACCTTCATCGTGCTGGCGGCTGTTCCGCTCAGCTTCATTGGCGTGGTGGCAGGTCATTGGGCACTCGGCTTTCCCTTCTCGTTAGCATCCTTCATTGGGCTTGTGGCACTCACCGGAATCGTCGTCAACGACTCCATCGTGCTGGTCGATTTCACAAACCAGTCGCGAAGGCGTGGGCTGTCGGTTCACGACGCGATCATGCAAGCCGGCGTCAGTCGTCTGCGACCCGTGTTGTTGACCACGTTTTCGACGATTGGCGGACTGTTGCCCTTGCTGCTCAATCTTTCCGGAGGCGCGGAATTTTGGCAGCCGCTGACCACGGCCATCTGTTTTGGCTTGGCTTTCGCCACCTCGCTGACCCTGCTCGTCGTTCCGGTTCTGTACAGCTTGGCCTACAGTTGGGCCGAGAAGAGACGCAATAGGCGGTTGGCTGCCGCGGCGCAGGCCGGCGGCGGAGAAGCGGTCGTCGAGCTGGCATAGCGCAGGCGGTTGCCGGCGTGAGCGAGTATCGACTTTCGGCCGGACAGCTTCGAGCGTTTAGTCTTCGAACGAGATGCTGAGGATCTCGAACTTCATCGTTCCGGCCGGGACTTCGATTTCGGCGCGGTCGCCGACCTTCTTGCCGAGCAGGCCGGTAGCGAGCGGGCTGGTTACCAGGATACGTCCTTCGTCGTAATCCTCTTCGCCAGCGCCGACGAGCACAAAAGTCTCTTCGTCGTCGAATTCGAGATCCTTGACCACGACCGTGCAGCTGAATCCGACCTCGTCTTTCGGTAACTTTGAGGTGTCGACAAGATCGGCCCGCGACAGCTTGTCCTTGAGCTGGTTGATCTTGGCCTGCAGCATTCCCTGGGACTCACGAGCCCCGTGATACTCTGCATTTTCTTTCAGATCGCCTTCGGCACGCGCCTCGGCGATACGTAAGGTAACCTTGGGCATTTCATCATCTTCGAGTCGTGCCAATTCGGCGCGAATCTTGTCGTAGCCCTTTCTGGTCATGGGAATGCGTTCGGTCATGGTTATCGACTCCAGGCAGCTTGTGACGAGCGCGAAAAAAAGGCCTCTGTCGAGAGACCAGAGGCCCATTATGTCGCCACGGCCGATTTCTGTAAAGAGACACAGCGGCCGCTCGCTGTATCGTAATTCACTCTGACGGATAGAGAAGTCGTCCGCAGGCTCGGCACATGACGACGCGTCCCAGGCTCAACTCGTTCATCATGTTTGGCGTAACCTGTTGGAAGCACCCTCCGCAATTATCCCCGTCGATCGGAGCCATGGCCTCCTCGCCCTTGCCTCGCACGACCCGATCGTACTCGGCGCGGAATTCGGCCGGTAGTTGTTCTTCGCAGCCTTGCAATTCGGCTTCGAGTCGAACGACTTCACTCTCGAGCTGACCGGTTTCGTCGGTTACCATTTTCTCCGTTCTGGCGAGTTCTGTCTTCGCTTTTTCCACGGATTCCTTGGCCTGGCCCTGGCCGATTTGCAATTGTTCGATCTTCTCCAAGGCTTCGAGGATTTCGTCCTCCAACACACTGTTGGCCATCTCCGCGGCGGCAATCTGTTCAAGGAACGCCTGGTACTCACGATTGTTACTGGCCGTGTTGAGCTTGACCTTGAGATCCGCGATCTTGCTTTCGCCGCTCTTTAGCTCCAGCTGCTTCTGATCGACGGCGACTCGGGCGGACGTTAAATCCTCCGCGGCCTGAGTCTCGGCGGTCTGTTGTTTGGTCACCATGGCCGCGCTGGCGGCGATTTTACGGGGGCCGGCATCGAGACGCTCTCCCAGATCGGCCAGCTGTCTATGGATTCGATGAAGCTCTCGCAGGGATTGGGACGTCGCGGTCATGGAGTTACTTTCTTGCCGTGAATTGGTGGCGCCGGGCGCCTCGATTACTTGTCCGCCATAAAAAAACGCCGCTGAACCTGAGGGTCAGCGGCGCTTGCCGATGTGATTACTTGCGCGACCGAACTAGGCCGCTCGGAGGGCGAATCCGGCCAGTTGCTCGCTTCGCACCGGGTGCTGAAGCTTACGAACCGCTTTCGCTTCGATCTGTCGTACGCGTTCGCGCGTAACCTTGAAGATTCGACCGACTTCTTCGAGGGTGTACGAGTAGCCGTCATCCAGTCCGTAGCGAAGACGAATGATCTCTCGCTCACGATACGTGAGGGTGTTGAGCAAGCCGTCGATCTTTTCTCGCAATAGACCATGATTCGCTAGTCGCAGGGGGCTCTCGGAACCCTTATCCTCAATGAACTCTCCGAAGCTACTATCTTCGCTTTCTCCAACCGGACGGTCAAGGCTCACAGGACTCCGCCCGATGTCGAGCACCCGGCGAGCTTCTTCCAGTTCGATGCCCGCGGCTTGGGCGGTTTCCTCCGTGGTGGGCTGGTATCCACGCTCCTGTAGCAGGCGTTTGGCCGCTCCGCGGAGCTTGCCCAAGACGTCGATCATGTGCACCGGGATACGGATCGTGCGGCCTTGATCCGCAATGGCTCGCGTGATCGCCTGTCGAATCCACCACGTAGCATAAGTCGAGAACTTGTAGCCCCGACGATATTCGTACTTGTCGACGGCTCGCATCAGCCCGGTATTGCCTTCCTGAATGAGGTCCAGGAATCCGAGCCCGCGATTGCGATACTTCTTGGCGATAGAGACCACCAGTCGCAGATTGCTTCGCGACAGCTGGCGTTTCATGTCTTCGTACTCTCGATGACGCTTGTCGATTTCGGCCACGCGATTTCGCAGGCTTCGAGGGCTTTCCATCGTCTGCATCATCAGACCACGCAATTCACCGCGATAGGCTCTCAGCTGGCGATCGGTCAAGCCATCGGCCGCCGCGCGACGGATCCGCCCTCGCAATTCTTCCATGCGATCGGCATAGTCCGACAGCTGACGGATCAGCGGACGAACGCGTCGTGTTCGCAAACTGAGCTCTTCAGCCAGCGCGAGAGACTTCTTGCGACGACGCAAGAACTGGCGTCGGACTTGGGCTTTCTCGGCGTGAGTCGCTCGGCGAGAGAGCAGCGTGGCAAACTCTTGTTGGTCGAGCTCCAAGAGGTGATCTAGAGTTCGCAAGTTATGAGGCATGCGAGCCTGAATCTGTTCCTTGGTCAACTGCTCGGTCAGAGAGACCTTAATCGTGCGATCAAACGGTAAGAACCCTTGATGAACTTTGTGAAGCGTCGCCACCGTGCTTTGCATGGCATGGTGATTGCCCAGAATGGCCCGGCGAAATCGCTTGCGGCAGATTTCAATCCGTTTGGCCAGCGAGACTTCCTCTTCTCGTGAGAGCAGCGGCACCGAGGCCATCTGCGAGAGGTAGAGGCGAATCGGATCGGTGTTGAAGCGAGTCAGCTCCTCCGGGGGCGAGAGCGTCAACGACGGTTCGCTGGCATCCTCTTTGCCGGCCGAAGCGGTATCTGACTTTTCGGCCTCCGAGAAGTTATCGGCGGGCGGCTGATCAACGAGTTCGATACCTCGCTGTTCAACGGCCACGACCAGATGGTCGATTCGCTCGGGATGGCACGTATCATCGGGTAGATAGGTGCTGACCTCTTCGTAGGTCAAGTAACCCTGAGCTTTTCCTTTAGAAATCAATTCCTGTAACTGCGTATCCATATACTCCACGCTGCACCTCCCTGCGCGTCTTCCTGCGCGAAATGAGACACGATTTATGGTCACGAGCGTTCGGGCATGCTATTCATTCAGCATGACGACCGCGACCATCCGACCAAGACATCCTTACTCATCCGTGGGCTCGGAAATGCCTTGGCGGTGACGCAATTGACGAAACATATCCTCCAGATGTTGAACTTGTTCCTGAGAACCAAGTTGTTCTTCTTTTAGTGCCGCGGTCACTTGCCGCTGCTCTCGCTGTTCCCGACGTCGTTGCAAACTTGTCAGAACGTCGGGGAGTTGCTGGGCGAGATCGCTTCCTCCGCGATCACTTCCAGCCTCGTCCAGGTCCACCAACATACCCTGGATGGCCGGATCCTCAAACTCCAATAACAGCCGATCTAGCTCTGCTGAGATGCCCCTCTCCAAGAGCTCACAGCACTTGGCGTAAACACGCCGCAAGTGAGGGTCTTGAAGCTGTTCGGGCGTAATCGATTCGGCTGCTCTTGCTATCGCCTCCGGCTCTTGGATCAGAATCTCGAGTAGTTCTCGCTCCCAGCGATCGGTCGCTGTCACCGACGTTGGCGGCAAATCGTCCGGACCGCGATCAAAGCTGGTTTGTCTTCTTGTCGTTTCGGTGCGCAAAGTACCCAGTCGCGTGCGGATCGTTGCTTCTTCGACATGAAATCGCCGTGCGACGCGGGCCAGGAACTGATCTTCGCGGAGCCGCTTCTCCGAGTCGGAAACGTTGCCTGGGCGTGGTGCCTTGGCCAAGGTGGCCAGTACATTTTCGAGCGCCTGATTTGCCTCGTAGGTGCCACTGGCGGGGTCGATATTCCTGGTTTCCAAACGGAGTTTGTGCTCCAGGGCGTCGATCGCCTCCGAGATTGCCTCTGCAAACGCCTCCGCCCCTCGCTGAAACAGAAAGTCGCAAGGATCGAGACCCTCGGGAAGCGTTAGCACTCGCAAGTCGAGCTGGCCGGCCAAGAAGAGGTCTAGGATTTCATTCGCTCGACGTTGTCCGGCCGCGTCCCCATCGAGAACGAGGGTCACGCGATCGGCGAATCGAGAAAGCAGCTTCACATGACGCTCGCCGAGCGCCGTCCCCAGCACAGCCACGGCATTGTCGAAGCCGAATTGTCGCGCCACTACACAGTCGGTGTAACCCTCTGTGACAATGGCCTCCCGCTTCTTACCGAGCGCGTCGCGAGCCAGGTCGAGGCCGTAGAGCTGGGAGCTCTTGGAGAATAGTGGAGTTTCGGGCGAATTGATGTACTTGGCCGCCTGCTCGTCGGCAAATTGTGGCAGAATTCGACCCCCGACGGCAATGGTACGTTGCTGCACGTCACGAATCGGAAACAACACGCGGCCCTTGAAGCGGTCATAATGTCGCCCGCTCTTGGGCGAGAGGCCCAGCAGGCCCAGACGTTCGAGCTGCTCGAGCGTGTACTCTGAAGTGCCGGCTTGTTCGACCAGCCAGGTCCATTCGTTGGGCGAGAAACCGACCCGATGCCGCTCGATGCTTTCCTGGTTGATACCTCGCTGGCGGAGGTATTCTCTGGCGACCTCGGCGCGGGGATCATGAAGCAGCATCTGGTGAAACAGGTCGGCCGCCCATTGATGCGCTTTGTAGAGGGTTCGTTTGTCGTCACTGGCCGCCTGTTGGGCCTCGCGCGAACCATGCCCGACGTGAATGTCGATGCCCGCTCGATCCGCCAAAATGGCCAAGGCTTCGGGGAATTCGACATGGTCACGACGCATGACAAAACTGAACGCGTCTCCGCCAACGTCGCAGACCCAACAGCGAAACGTCTGTCGCTCGGGATTCACCTGAAAGCTGGGGCGCGTGTCGTCGTGCCAGGGACAGAGCCCCTTGTAGATACGACCCTGGCGCTGCAGAGGAACAGCTTCCCCTACCAGGTCCACGATATCCGTCGCTTGACGGACTTGTTCTTTGGTGTCAAACGAAGATGTCAAAGACACCTGCGACTCCTGTGGCGCCGTGCGAAAAGTGAAAGAAGCCGCGCAGCCAATTGCCACAAGCCGCTGGTCTTCCTTGACCTTCCAAAAAAATGCGGGACAAACGGGCGTCCCACACTGCCCTCCTCGACAGCGGGCAAATTATAGAACGGCGGGCTCGGGGCGGTCAACGCGAACTGGATCGCGTGCTAGCACCTTGATCTGAAAAGCGCCGGCACGCCGGTGAATTATCGCTTCTGGCCTCCCGATTCGGAAGCGGCCGCGGAGCGTCTACTGACGCTGAGAAAAAAGCGAAAAAAGTCGTCGTCGGCCCCCACAGGGCCGCTAGGGCAGTTCTGAAGGCCAATCGACTAGCGAGACGCTTAGCGTCTGCTGCTCTTGATCTCGCAGAATCACGATCTCCACTTCAGAACCGGGTGGCGTTGTGGCCACCTGCCAAAGCAATTCCCGCTGATCGGCGACTTTCTGGTCGCCCCACTGAACGATCAAATCCCCGGCAGAAAGCCCAGCCTTCTCGGCGGGCGAATCGGGAATTACCTCAACGACCAGAGCTCCACCACGCTCTTCGATGCCCAATTCGGTTCTTCGTGAGTGCGTCAATTGTTCGAGTCGGACACCGAGCCAACCTCGGTTGAAGACGCCATTATTCTCACGAATGCTCTCGTAGACCTCGCGGGCCATCCTGCTCGGAATGGCGAAGCTAATGCCTTGATACGTGGGGCCCACAATCGCCGTATTGATACCAACGAGTTCTCCGCGGATGTTGACCAGGGCTCCACCGCTGTTGCCTGGATTCACCGCGGCATCGGTCTGGAGATAGTTCTCGTAGCGAGGTCGTTGCCCGCCGTTCAGACTGGCGTTCACGTTGTGGCGTCCCTTGGCACTCACGATGCCCATCGTGATGCTGTTATCCAAACCGTAAGGACTCCCGACGGCCCACACGGGATCTCCCGATTCAAGTTCGTCGCTGTTGCCCCAATTGAGACCTAGCAGCCCGCCCGCATCCACCTTCAGGACCGCCAAATCGGTCAGAGGATCGTAGCCGACCACCCGCGCCAGTACGGGTGACCTGTCCGGGAGATGTACCAATATCTTCTTCGCGCCGGCAATCACATGGTGATTGGTTAGCACGTATCCTTCATCATCGACGATCACGCCGGAGCCTTGTCCCGAGCGGATCGAGCCTTCGGGCGATCCCATGAAGGAACTCAACAGATCGGCATCCCCGTTCGCGTCCAAGGCTTCAATCGGGACGACGCTTCGCACCACCCCTTCGGCGACAAGTTTTGAGGCATGGGAGAAAGACGTCAGTTGGGCGTTTTCGAGAGTCTCCAGAGCGGCCCGCTGTTGACCACGACCGATCGAGTAACTAATGCGTTCAATCAGTCGGACGCCGGCCACCAAGTCCAAGAGTACGATGAACACCAGCAACGTGAGCAGAAAGGTCAGAAACCAGAGCAGAGGCGTCGCTGGTCGTCGGGCGGCTACCGCAACGGGTTGCGGTGGAGGAGGGGGCGGCTTGGCCGAACCGGATTCGGAGGCCGGCGGATTGTCTCCGGCATTCAGATAATCGATAAACGGCGGCCGATGCTCGTCGCCAGAAGACAAATGTTCTTGCATGATGCGCAACCTGGGCGGAAATGCCAAACCAAGAACGAAGCCCGCTACGTACGCTCAAGTATACGCGGCTCGGCCGGTTCTAGCCAGTCTTGCGGTCCGATTATAAGGCCCAGGCCGACAAGATTGAGGTCGACAGGCGACTTGTCGCGACCGCGATTAACGATTCCTTCAGATAGTCGGGCTGGGCTATCGAAGTCTTGCGTGTCGGCATGTCCTCCTCGGTACTTTTCTGATTCCCCGACCCGCTCGTATGATGAAGTACCGGTGTCGCGTGAAGCATGGTGAGAACCTGGCTTGAGTTTCTCACAGCCGCGCTGACAACCGCTACGGCGGCTGTAACATGAACGCTCGTCGAACTACGATCGCTCGTTGTACCAGGAGTACCGCCAGGGATGACCAGGACGCCACCATCAAAATACTTTCCGCCGGTTGAGTCGGCGGATGAAGAGGGGTTGATGCTCTTTGGCGGCGAGCTAACGCCCCACTGGTTGCTCGATGCCTACTCTCACGGAATCTTTCCCTGGCCAATCTGCGACGGTCGCTCTCTGTTAGCATGGTGGTCGCCCGATCCCCGCGCCGTTCTTGAGTTCGCTGATCTGCATATTCCGAAACGGCTTCGCCGCACGCTGCGGAGCGGTAAGTTCCGCGTAACCTGCAATCAAGATTTCGAGGGCGTGATCCAGGGATGCGCCACGGCTGAGGACCGCATGGGACAGACCTGGCTCTGCCCCGAGATGCTGGTCGCCTATCAGGAAATGCACCGGCTCGGCTACGCCATGAGTGTTGAGACCTGGAAAGAAGATCGTCTGGTGGGGGGCACCTATGGCATTTCTCTGGGCGGGTTCTTTGCCGCGGAGAGCATGTTCTACTCGGAAACGGACGCCTCCAAGGTGGCCCTCGTCGCCCTGGTCCGTCACCTTCGTTCGCGAGGTTTTCTGTTGCTCGACATTCAACAGCTTACCGAACATACGGAGCGGTTTGGCGCAAAGGAGATCTCTAGGCGAGCGTTTCTCAGCCGCCTGGACGAAGCGCTGACGTTGTCGCCCGATTTCGGAGTCGATTTTGAAAAAGACGCCGACTTCAGTTCCCTCTAGCGTCTTTGGCGTCCGCTGCTGATGAAGGATCGAGCTGATGCCTCGATGCGTTGAAGGCGTCGACTAGCCTTGTTTCAGAAGTCGCATTCGCAACCAGTCGAGGGCCCGTTTGCCGGCCAGCTCTTTGCGAATGGCGGGGTGGGCCAGAGTTTGTCCCTCGAAGATTTCGACGCCTTGCTCGTCAGCCAGGGCGACGAAGAAGTGCTCATCGTTGTTAACGCGGTCGCCAGTCTGTTCGGTCTGTTTGCCGTCCGTTCCAGCCGGACCATTGTGGACTTCTGGCAGCGGGCCGATTGCCAGACCGAAGTCGGATCCGAATCGTTGGCGAACGTCACGTGCCTGGTCCTTTACGGTCTTGGCAACTTGTTCACTCGCGCCAAACGAATCGCGCGCGTGCACCTCCCCGCCACGATAGACTTGTATTGCCTGGGGGATGTTTCCCAGCCAGGCGGCCACCAAACCGCCTGTGGCACACTCGGCCGTGGCCAGGGTCTGTTGTTTCTGGAGCAGGAGCCTGACGACCGCCTCCTGGAGCTCGTCATCCTCTTCGCCGAAAACAAGGGTCCCCAAGCACTCACGAATCGTGTCGATGGTTGGAGCCATAGCCTCCGCGCACGCCTCGGCATTCTCGCCGTGAGCGGTCACACGCAACGTGATCGTCGCCGCGTGCACGGTGATGCCCACCGACGGTTCCCGGCCGCGGCGAACGATGTCGGGCAACATCGCTTCCAGCTGGCTCTCGCCGACGCCAAAACACTTCAGCTGGCGATGACGAATGACGCCCGTCGCCGGGGCAAGCTCTCGAATACGGGCAGCCACCGTGTCGTTCCACATGGGCGTCATCTCAGCCGGAACGCCCGGCAGGGCAAAGATCGTGCACCGCCGCGAAGTGGCTGCCGGCAGATCGGGCCGGGACACCTCCATCTCGATGCCCGGCGCGGTGCCATGTTGGTTGGGTATCTTGCGACTTCCCACCGGAAACATCGCTTGTACCTTGTTTCGCTCCGGCATCTCCCGCCCGCGGCTTTGGAACAGGGCCTCGATTTCCTCGACGGTTTGTTGGTCGAGCAGCAGCTCCGTCCCGCTGGCGGCAGCGATGGCGTCCCTGGTCAGGTCGTCGGCCGTCGGCCCGAGCCCGCCGGTGACGACAACGATCTCAGCTCGCTCAGTCGCCCGCCGTAGGACTTCCGCGCAACTTTCCAGATCATCGCCCACGGTCGTGTGATACCTGACAGGCACGCCCATCTCCACCAATCGTCTGGAAAGCCAGCGACTATTGGTGTCAAGTCGTTCTCCGCTGGTGAGTTCGTCGCCGATGGCGATCACTTCCGCCCGCATAGACTGCCTATTCTTCTTTGGGTGCAACCTTGGGCCGAGACAATCGCGACCGCTATATTGAAAGCGTAACTCGGCGGTCAGGAATCTCCTAGCCGCCGCCGGCGATTGATTGCCGAAGATGCCTACCTCCGCGGGGGGCCGACTACCTATGCCACAAATGCAGTTGACCATCGATGGCATGCATTGCGCTAGCTGTGTAGAGCGTGTTGAAAACGCGCTGGCTGCGGTGCCTGGTGTGGCCGCCGCCCGGGTCAATTTGGCCACCAATCAGGCTTCGGTTGTTTTCGATGAAGCTCAGGCCAACGCCGACAGTATGATCTCCGCGGTTCAAGAAAGCGGCTACCGCGCCACGCGGTTCGACGCCGAGGTACCTCTGGCCGAAACACTACATTCGCGGCAGGAGAAGGAAAACCGCTACTGGCTCCGGCGACTTATAGTCGGCCTGTTACTCTCGGCAGGAATGATTCTCACAACTTTCGCCCTTCCTCTCTCAATTGGTGCACGACTCTGGACCCAGTTCGCCCTGGCCACTTTGCTCTGGTTCTATGTGGGCTGGCCCTATCTCAGCGGAGCGGGGCGTCGCCTGTGGTACCACTCCACCAATATGGACACGCTGGTTGCCCTCGGTACCGGGGCCGCATATGTCGCCGGTTGTTGGACTCTCGCCAGGCACATGACGGGGCAGTCCGTTCCTCAGCGCGGCGCGGCCATGTATCTCGACATGGCTATGATTCTCACGTTCATCACTCTGGGGAAAGTGCTCGAAGCCCGAGCGAAGGGACGGGCTACTCGCGCGATATCGGGATTGCTCACGCTGACTCCCCAGGAAGTCCGACGGCTGAGCGAATCGGGACTGGAGACGGTTCCGCTGACGGATGTCGTCGCCGGCGAGTTGGTTGTCGTGCGGCCGGGCCAGCGCGTCCCGCTCGACGGTAAGGTCCTGTCAGGCAAGTCGGATGTCGATGAGTCGTGGCTGACCGGCGAACCCTTGCCGGTCGACAAGGCACCAGGCGACGAAGTCTTCGCCGGCACACTCAACGGATCGGCGGCACTGACCGTGGAGGTGACCCGGACGGCGGGCAGCACGACTCTCGATCGGGTCGTTCAGCTCGTCAACCGAGCGCAGGAGTCAAAAGCCGACGCCCAGCGGATCGCCGATCGCGCGGTGGCCTACTTTGTGCCCGCCGTGTTGGTCGTCGCTGCCGTGACCTGGCTGGCCTGGTTTCTGGCCGGAGATTTTACCGCCGGTCTTTCTGCCGCCATCGCCGTGCTGGTAGTCGCCTGTCCGTGCGCGCTCGGCTTGGCCACCCCCACAGCGATCCTCGTCGCTAGTGGCCGCGCCGCGGAACTTGGGATTCTAGTCAAAGAACCTCGCGCCCTCGAAGCGGCCCGCGGGCTGTCGCTGGTGATTCTCGACAAGACCGGCACCGTCACGGAAGGTCGTCCGACCGTTGCCAGGTTGATACCAGCACCCGGGTTCAGTGAACACGAGCTGTTGGGCGTGGCCGCGGCCGCGGAACAACTTGCCTCGCACCCCATCGCAATCGCCATTGTCGCGGAAGCGAAAGCTCGCGGGCTCGAAGTCACTCCCGCCGCTGATCTGACGGTGCTTCCCGGGCATGGGGTGCGTGCCGTGGTTGCCGATCGCAGTATCTTGATTGGCAACGGTCGTCTCATGCAGGACGAAGGCATCGATGTCGAGGCGGTCACCGCGGCGTTTCGCCCCCAGGCGGACGATTCGTCGCTGGCGACACGAGGTGTACCGTTGTTTGTGGTCCGCGAGCATAAGCTGCTGGGTGCGATCGTGATCGAAGATCGAATCGCGGCCCACAGTGCCGAGGCAATTACCCATCTTCGCCGTCTGGGGCTGGCCGTGGCCATGGTGTCCGGCGATCAGAAGCGCTCGGTAGAGAGCGTAGCGAAGGCGGTGGGTATCGATGACTTTGCGGCCGAGGTCTTGCCGGAAGACAAACAGAGAATCGTGGAACAGCGGCGCGCCGATCTTCACGGTGTCGCGATGGTCGGCGACGGCATCAACGACGCGGCGGCCCTGGCCACGGCCGATCTTGGAATCGCGATTGGCAGCGGCGCCGAGGTGGCGGTCGAGGCGGGCGACATCGTGCTTATCGGGAGCGACCTGCGACTGGTCGGTCGTGCCATTGAGTTGTCGAGAGCCGCTTCGAGGACCATCCGCCAGAATCTGGCCTGGGCCTTCGTCTACAATATTGCGCTCATCCCACTGGCAGCGACAGGGATTCTTCCCCCCATCGCTGCCGCGGCGGCGATGGCTTTAAGCAGCGTTTCGGTAGTTGCGAATAGCCTTCGGCTCCGCCGCTTTCGGCCGCAATAGATCGAGTTGTTGCTGAGCCGCCTGCAACTCCATTCTTAGTAGGCGGCGACGGGCTCGATCGTTCATAATCAACTCGGTTCGCTCTGCCTTCACCAGTTCCAGATCGAGCTGGGCTGCGTAGAGTGCGTTTTCCATCTGCTTGATGTTCACCGTGGTGGGCGAGGAATAGTCGTTGCGGTCGCGATGGGAGACATAGCGAAACGAATCGACGCGTCTCTCAAGCAGATCGATCTCGGCTTCCGCCAGCTTAATCTCGGCGTTGAGCTGCTTGTATCGCAGTGGAAACTCGGTCCGAATGTAGTGGCGCAGCTGAAGCCTCGCCGCCACTACACGTCGCTGGGCCTCTCGAACGTCCAACTCGTGCTCCGCGGCTGTCGCGGGGCTGGCGGCCCATGTCAGAACAAGCACGCCAGAGGCTAGCAGGAGCAATCCAAAGAGACTACGAAAATGGTCCGACAACAACGTCCACATAAGAAAACCTCCGGCAAGAAATCGCCTAGAAAGGAGTCGGAAAAGGTCCTTTCTCTAGGCTAATTGGAGGCTCCGATTTGTACAAATGTGGGTGCCCTTAGGCCGTGATTCTGCTCGTTTCAAAGGGGTTTCTTGGCGATGTCGTCCGTCCAGGCGTGGCGTCCGCGTTCGCGTTGCTGACGGGTGTGGCGGGATTCGTGTTCCCGCGTCGATCGTCTTGACGTCGCTCGCC